>JACCDK010910429.1_pt1 | contig 15579 bp, 7 predicted proteins | sample 7445871 | NCBI WGS metagenome assembly JACCDK01 (sample SAMN15323436, study PRJNA562643) | freshwater metagenome | isolation source: river surface water | place: USA:Blue River Watershed | collected 2017-08-15 | reverse complement strand
TCCTACCTTATCTTTATATTTTGATAATTTATTTAAATCATCATTTATTAATTGTTTCAAAGTAGTTAATTGCTTTTCTTTTGAAGCAAATTCAATATCTGATTCATTGATTAATTCTTTCAGTGTTTTAGTTTCTGAATATAAAACAGACCGAATTAATGAATCAGTGCTTAATACGACAGACTTCATTTCTAATAAATCCGTCTCCAAATCCATTAAAATCGGCTTAATTTCTTGCTCGATTTTAGTAATTTCCGTTGATTCGCCACCCCTAGTTTGGAAATTAATGTTAGATCTACTTTCTGATGCTTTGTTGAGATTTTCTACAACGCCAAGAATAGTATTCCCAATACTGCCAATTCCTAGACCCGTTAATATTTGGGTAACACCTTTATTTGAAGATTCAACAATTGGAATTTTACGAAATTCAATTTTTCCAGTAAACACAAATTCATTCAGATTCACAATTCGAGCTTCAACAATATCACCCTCTATCAAAACAGGTTTATCGATTAGTGGTTTTTCTACCCGCTTTGTTTTTTGTGAGAAAACTTGTAAATACGCTATTTTATCTTCGATTTTGTTGTATTGAACCACATAATGATTCTGAGCATATAAGTTTTGCGCAAATAGGAAAACGCAAATAAAATTTAAAATTCTCATTGTATATATTTTTTAGTTTTGGTGATTGTTAATTTCGAAAAATATATTTTTAATAGAAATTTTTGACTCTGCCGCCAATATTTTCTCACTTTGTGGTTGATTTTTATTCTCAATATTATCTGAAATAAGTTGTATTATGTCATTATTTTCAAAGCCTCTTGAATTGTGTTTGGATTGACCTAAAGTTGTTAATGGGGAAATATCATTTTTAGTTGTACTTGCAATGATTTTAAATTGCTCCATACCACAAGGAGGCCCTATGATCATGTCATAATCAAAACTATCGCCCGGCATTCGAACTACAGATCCAATTCTTTGATATGATTTCAAACTCTCGTCAACAGTATGTACTTCGCAATTTGGATAAATATCGATTACATCAAAATACACTGATTTTTGACCAGTATTCTTCACTTTCAATTTTATTGTGTCTCCAATTTGGAATTTCAAATCATGATTTACTGTGTTTATTTTACCTAATTTAATTAAATCAACAGTGAAATCAATTTCGCTATTAGCGAATTCTAATTTTCTGTAAATGTCAATTTTAGCAAAATTTTGGATATATCGCACCACTGTATCTAAACTATTTTCATTCCAAATAATTTTAAATGGCAGTCCAAACAAATTCAATTTTGACCCGGATAGGATTATTTTAATTCCGGACTTTCCCAACGATTCTAAAAGTGTATCCTGTAAAATTATTCGATAGCCAGCTTCAACAAATTGAATTTTACCAAACGATTTAAATTTATCCTTTAGCTGCTTGAATGTCCTTTTGTCTTTCATGGAATTTTTGATAAATAATTCCGTCTGGATTTTATTTGCGGGATTGAAAAAAGCCCGGAAATTATTTTTTGATTTTACAGATATTGTCTGTGAATTCAATGAATTTAAAATCACTATAGATTTATCTATGTCTGATTTGATCACAATACCTCTCCCTGTTGGTTGAACATTTGAAGGAACGGAAATGTATGATTCCGGGAAAATGAAAATAGAATCTCCGTTACTCAATCCTTGAGACAAACCTGCATCCAATGTTAAATGATTATCTTTAACGTCTATGATATGGAAATAGGGTTCATTTTCAATAATTTTACCTCCGAACACAGTCATTTTAAAATTATCGGATTCCAATTCTGGTTGTTGTGCATTGTTAAACTCTAAGGTAATAAAACGATTAATTGATTCAAATAAATCTTGATAAGTTGAATTTGGGCGCAATTCAGATAATCCAGAGGAAAATGCAAATGACAATGATCCAAATTGCTTCCGAGATGACCGATGGTAATATTCACGATTCACTTGATATGATTTACAACCTGTAAACACCGTTAATGTTCCTTGATTTTGGTTTAATTCTCCAAATTGAAAATCAAGATCTGAATTGATTACTTCGGATGTATGTCCTAATTTTTTTTCCAAAGGGAAAATACATTTTTCACTTGACCCACGAAATGTTTCATTAGAAAATCCCCTAGTGGCTGTGCCTGAATGACAAGCATCAATGATAACCAAAACCTGACCTGATTTTCCAACTTTGGATTGTAATCTTGATAAATAAATATTCAATTCATCGTCAATTAAATGTCCTTCAAACTTGTACCCATTATACATTTTTAATGGAGCATCATATAAAACCAAGGCTTCATCATAACCATCATTTTCATCTTGTCTCAAAAATTCATTTTCAATAATTCCCACTGGGATATCTGTCACTTGCTGGCCATGTCCAGAAAAATGAAAGACTACGACATCTCCTACTTGGGTTTCATCAATCAACTTAAAAAACGCATTTCTTAATAATTCCAATGTTACATTTTGATTCACAAGTGACTGAATATTAGATGATAAAAAACCCTGTTTATACAAACTTTGCGAAACTAATTGTAAATCATTTTCCGACGATAAATCTGACCATGTTTGATTCTTGACATAATTGAAAGGATAATCACCAATTCCGACAAGTAAAGCACGTTTCATAGATTGAGCTTTAACCTTACAGAGACAAAAGGAAAAAATCAGCAAGGATATAATTACTCTGTAGTTCATTTATAAATCCAAATCAAACTTAATTTTTTTTTTTTATTTTCCAAACTCAAACCAAAATATTTTGTTTCACGTTGGTTTAATTTAATATATTTGATAAAATTGAATAATAGTTTTATATGAATTTTTTAAGGTATACAATATGGCTATTAGGTTTCTCAGCCACACAAGGAATATTTGCTCAAACAAGAATTGAAATTAACAATGGTCATTTTCAACCGGTACTAGGAATCAAGGCAAATTCCTCAAAGTCATTGTTAACTTCGTTTGATAACAGAACAGTTAAAATTTGGAAAATTGAATCAAAATGGAAAATTGGTGAGATAAAACAAGATTCGAATATAATTGATGTAACCTTTCATCAAAATGATATTATTATTCTCAGAAAAGATTCTTTATTCCAATGGAATTTTCGATCCAATAAAATCATTTGGAGGGCAGGAAATAAACTTTCATTGGAAAAAATATATTCAATTTCCAATCAATCCTCACTTTACAGTGCGTCTGAGGACTATTTATATCAATTAAATAACGACATTATTAAAAATGTTAATTTAAATCCGAAAATACCCTCTTGGAAACAGATAGCAAAAATTAAAACCTTTCCAATTCAAAATGATTCGTTCATTTTTCTTATAAATCACGACGATCAATTAGTGAAATTTCAAAACCAAAATCAGAAATTAATTTTAACTAAAATCAGTTTCCCAATATTTAATGAAATAAAATATGATGTTGATTTAACAAATAACTATTTTGCATTTTCAAATCAGGAACATAAAATATTCGTTTACGAATTAAATAATTCAAAAAAACTAATCCAGATTGATTCAGTTTTAATACATTCTGATTTAATCAATGATTTAAAATTCTCAAGTTCTGAAGGTTCAATATACAGTGCCAGTGCAGATTATTTTTTAAACAAACACCACATAAAAGACGGTAAAAACGAATTCAATATTCAAGAAGATTATGTCAATGCTATTGTGGTTTTAAAAAATCAAATTATATCATGTTGTTATTCAAGTAGTATCCGTGTGCACAATCATGAAAACCTCAATGAATATGAATATTTAGGCAATGATTTCTCGAGGACACAAACAAGTTTTTTTCATGAAAAAAGCAATTCCAGTATCGTCGGTTTTCGAGATGGTAGTTTGTCTGTTTATGATTACAGAAACGTCAAAAAATTCCAACTTCATTTATCGAATAGTATCATTACACAAATTACCCTTGCTAATGAAGAGAGTGTCTTTGTTTCTACCATGAATGGAGAAATATTTCGTGTATCAATGAATGGCAAAAAATCACTCATTTTAAAAGATAAAAATCCAATATTTGACATTCTTAAATTAAACCAAAAAAATATTATCTTAGTTGTTGCTCAAAACAGTATTTACAGATTTGATGAAATTCAAAATATTAAAATAGATTCAATTAGTATATTGTTCCCTTGGACCATTGAAGAATTTGACAACCATATTTTTGTGGGTGGAGAATCTTCATTTGTTTATTTCGACAATAATTCAAATGGTAAATTAGTCTTGATTAAGCCTAAAAACGATTTAAAAGTAACATATATTGGAAGTTTTTTTTCATATGAAAATCAATATTTTTTAAAAGATGATAACGATAAGATTTTTCAAATAAATTTGGACAGTCTTGGTTTAGTCAGAATTATTTTAAAAGACAAATACAATAAAGAATTAGAATCTATCACTCAGATTCAAAATTTAAAATTCTCCAAAAAAGTCCTAATCAGTAACGGTCAAAACGAACTTTATGAAATTAAGAAATTGATTGATCACTGCTTTTATTTAGAACAAAATAAAATCGTATCAAAATCTAAAATCCAAGGACTAGAAGATTATACAAGTTCACTTGAAGGTGACGATATTTGGTGTATGGTTGAAACACCAAACAAGCATATTGTCATATCGTTTGGTGAGAAAATATTCATTGTTGATTCTAATTTTAATTTAATCGACATTAAAAATGGATATCATGGTGTTATAGTTGATTCATACAAGGAGAAAAAATCAATTCAATTGATTAGAAATTATACTCAATGTTTAATTACAACGGGAATTGGTGAATTTGACATTGTCAATTTGCAAAACAATGATAAAAACATTCAAATAAACGACCTACACAAACCATCCAATCTATTAATTCAAAATATTTTAGATCTATTTCCACAAATTGAATTATCCATTTTGAAAAATGCAAATATTTTAGAAAATGGTGCAATTCAATTAAATTTTGAATATGGAAGTATATTCTTTTATATGCTAGAAAACCATGAATGGTTGATGCATGATATAGACTATAGGTATGATGCTAGTAGTGATAAAACAAAAGAAAATTTACTCTTGGTTTGTGAGAACAACCAAACTCCATTAAATGCTTTCAACAGTGCTTTATACTTTCCAAATTTATTAACGAGTTATATAAATGGTAAATCAAATGAATTTGCAAAGCTTAAAGATTTCAAGTTGTGCGAAATCATGCCGAAATTAGAAATGATTTTAAATGATTCCTTTAAATATGTTTATGGTTGTTCTAATCATTCAATTCATGTATCTCAATATGAACTTTGGATAAATAATCGTTTTGTAGAAGTTCTTAAATATCCCCCAAATGGTCAATTTATTATAGAAAAAATAAAAATAAAGCATTATTTGGTTGAGTTTAAAAACAACATAGAAATCAGAGCAAAAATTAAACTCAATGGAACAACTGTTGTTATTCGAGGGGCTCAAGTTTCTTACAATGAAAATAATGATAACACCAAAACTCGCAGACATCCTAAATTTTATGGCATATATATTGGAGTAAGCAAATATTCGGATCCAAAATTAAACTTAACATTTAGTCAATCTGATGCGGAAGATTTAGCATTGGCAATGAAAAAAAGTGTTGGTAAACTGCTTGGTGATTCAAATGTCAATCAAGTAATATTTACCGGTAAAAATGAAACCAATGAAAAATTTACTTCTCCCAATAAAGAGAACATTTACAAAGCGTTTAAAGAAATTGGTAATAAAATAAATTTAGAGGACTTTTTATTCATATACTTCGCTGGGCATGGTGTAATGAATAGTAAACAAAATAGTAGTTTCACCTTATTAACAAACGAGTCTACTTCTGATTCATTCCGTGGCATATCAACTGAAGACTTGGAAAAATGGCTATCTCCAAGTGGTGAAATGGGGTTAAAAGCAAATAAAGTAGTACTTGTTTTTGATGCATGTAATTCAGGTGCTGTGTTAAATGAAATGACCACGTTAATTAAATCAAGAGATGTGACAGAAACAAAACGAATTAAGGCGGTAGAAGATTTGAAAGACAAATCTGGGGTATTTATTTTAGCCGCTTCACAACCAAATCAAAGTGCACTTGAAATCACTACTTTAAAACATGGCATATTAACGTATAGTTTATTAAAAACATTAAAAGATAATCCCCTAATTTTAGATGATGGAGATAAATTGAATGTATCAAAATGGTTTTCTGAAACAGAAATTTCCACTCGCGAAATTGCTGATAGATATGGATTTAAACAAAATGCCAGACCAATTGGAAATTCTAATTTTCAACTCGGAGTTGTTGATGAAAGTGTAACGAAATCTATTTTACTACCTCGAGACAAACCAGTCGTAAGGTGCATCTATGCTGGTGACGAAAATGGGAATGACACAATAGATATCAAAGAGAAACTTAATCTACAGTTACTTGATTTTTCAAATGATCCAAATTCGAAATTTCTTTATACTTCTGTCCCATTTAAACAATCTTATTCAATTGTTTTATTTTATAATTTATCCAAGAGCAAATGTCAATTTATACTCAGATATCAGAATCTAGTTAAATTTTCATCTACATTGGAGTTGAAAAATCAAAATACACTTTATGAAGAAATTAATTTAATTTTGAATAAATGGTTTTCAACTGAAGGTAATTAAATTAAATTAAATTTAATTAGATTAAATTAATGATTATTTTTACCGAACTTAAAAAAAACTAACTTATGTTGCAATAATATTTCAATTTATTTTCCCCTAATATATTTACCACAGCCACAGCGGAACAGAAATTTAAGGTAAAATCATCAATATCTTAGAAGCAAATAATATAAGAGTATAAGTGTGTCACCAGGCGTTGACCAAAAGCAATGAAATAGTATTAGAAAAACCAAAGAATTTAGGGTTCTCAGAATCAAAATTTAGTTTCTCAAGAAAATTTAGAAACCTATAAACACAAATAAATTCTGTTGGATACAAACTTTTTTTTGATACAAAAATTAAGAGTTTTATTTTGCTGTTTATGTTCAGAATCAAATATGTATTATTTTTACTACCATCTCTGTTATTTTCCCAATCTAAAAAAGAACCAGGAGACGAGAATCTTTACAGATATGAAAAAACACAGCCCTATGAATATGGATATTTAATCACTAGGCCAAAGAATTATTCAAATAATTTAGATTCAGTTCCTCTTTTTGTATTCTTACATGGTAGATCTTTAAGCGGAAGTAATTTGAATTCTATCATAGATATTTATGGTGTTATCTATGAAAAAAAAAGGAATGTAGATTCCTGGAATTGTTCTTGCACCTCAAAGTGAAAAAGAAAACTCTCGGTATTATGTTTAAGTTGATTCACTCATAGAAAAACTAAACAATATTATTGAATTGATAAATCCAAAATTTACATCCCTGAATGAGCATGGGAGGATCTGATAATTGGATTTGTGGATCTCGATTGAATAATAAAATCGCAGCGATAGCTCCAATTTGTGGTGGTAGTTACCTTGATTTGGAATGGACAACAAACCCTTATGCTATAGTTAAGATGCCTATCCAGACATTTCACGGCAAAATAAGACAGAGATGTATTGATTGAAGAGACACACTCCACATTAAATGAAATTAAAAATTATGGTCATGGAGTCGTAATAAAAGATACATACTGCCCAAATGCAGGACACGATTTATCCTTTGTTTTTGATATCCTAAATTGTATGAATGGTTATTGCCTCAACAAAAATTTGTTTTTCACAATAACTTGGAAGAGTAACAAAATTTTCTACAAACTGAATAAAAAAATCCATTCTAAATCATAAAAGTCAATTGATTTAATGTCGCAGCAAAATGGAATAAAAAACAAATTGGGTGTAATCCGGATTGACTAAAATTTATCGGTTCATAAGCGCTATAAATTCATTTTTCTTAAGTTAAGTCTAATGATTTTTTATTCGGTCTGTTGAAGTTTTTTACAAATTTTAGTTCACTCACACACATTTTTTTTGGAAGATTCATAACTTTACCTTATTGTTGAAAATACAATAAACTTAATTGCATATGATTCAAAGAAATACAAATACTTTTTATTCACTTCTTTTTCTAGCTGCTTTGGTATTGGCTCCCTCGGCATCTCAAGCCCAAGTGGCTGAATCCGATTCCATTGATGGCGTTGATGAAGTTGTGGTTGTGGGTTATGGTACCCAAAAGAAAAGCAATGTTACTGGAGCCATTTCTAAAGTAAAATCAAAAGATTTACAGGATGTTCCCTTGACCCGCGTTGAACAAGCACTTCAAGGAAGAACCTCTGGCGTTCAAATATTGCAAAACTCAGGTCAACCAGGTTCAAGTTCTGTCGTTCGAATCAGGGGGACCGCATCAATCAATGGCTCTAATCCACTTTATGTTGTTGATGGTGTTGTGATTACAGGTGGTATCGATTACCTCAACCCCAACGACATTGAAACCATAGAAGTACTCAAAGATGCAGCTTCGGCAGCCATTTATGGTGCGAGAGGTGCAAATGGAGTCATTATTGTAACCACAAAATCTGGTAAAAAAGGTGCAATGAAAGTCAATGTTTCAATGTACCGTGGAACTCAAAATGCTTGGAAAACTCTTCCCGTTTTGAACGCCACCGAATACGCAACACTGCAAAATGAAATGGCCGCTGCCGCTGGTCAAGCTCCAAAATTTGCAGATCCGCGTTCGTTAGGACAAGGGACAGACTGGCAAAGCAAGGTTTTCAACCCAAGTGCGCCAATGAGCAATATAGAAATTAATTTGTCTGGAAGTACCGATAAAATTCAATACTATGCATCCATCTCAAAGTATGACCAAGAAGGAATTGTGGCAGCAGGCAAATCGAACTACAATCGTTTGACCGCAAGGCTAAATACCATCATCCAAGCGAGCAACCGCTTGAAATTTGGCTGGAATGCAGCCTACACCAACGTTCAAAGCATGAGTGTGGCTGAAAATACCGAATTTGGGTCACCCTTGGGCAGAGCATTGAACATCGATCCATTGACCCCTCTTTATGAAACAAATCCTTTTCTTTTATCTCAAAACCCATATTCAATTGGTGGGGCTCTGAGGAAAAACTTGATGCGCGACGCAGGTGGAATTTATGGAATTTCATCGATTGTAACTTCTGAAATTGTGAATCCCGTTGCCGCCTTAATGACAGAAAACAACACCGGATGGAGCGATAAAATTGTGAACAATACGTATGCTGAATACGAAATCATCAAAGGATTAAAGTTCAAAACCAGCATTGGTACTGATTTGGCTTTTTATGGTGGATACGGTTTCCGTCCCTCATATTATTTAAACGCTACCAATTTCTTAGACACCAATTTTGTTTATCAAAACTTCAACAGAGCACTCACCTGGGTGTGGGACAATTCCATTTCATATTCTACGAAAATCAACAAGCACAACATTGATCTTGTGGCGGGTCATTCGGCTCAAGAAACCACAGGTACATTTATTGGCGGATCTAAACGCGATGTTCCAACGCAAAATCCAGATGATGCAACCATTAATTATGCCCGCAATGCAAACAGCAGAGATGTCTATGGAGGGAAATGGGAGCGCTACGCAATAGAATCATACTTTTCAAGAGTTAATTACAACTTTAACGGCAAATATCTGTTGACAGCAATTTTAAGGGCCGATGCCTCTTCAAGATTTGGTTCGAATTATCGTTGGGGTTATTTTCCTTCTATTTCTGGGGGATGGAACATGCATGAGGAATCATTTTGGAAACCAAACAAATACATTCAAACTTTGAAATTAAAATCTGGTTGGGGAATGAGTGGAAATGATGCAGCAGGTTCATTGGAATACGCAGCTACAATTTCTGGTGGAAGAAGTTACTCTTTTGGTAGTTCTGAAACACTCACCAATGGCACCTCGCCTACCCAAGTTGCTAACCCCGATTTACATTGGGAAACTGTGACACAAACAAACTTCGGATTTGAGAGCCGTATTTTCAAAAATATCAATTTCGGCTTAGACATATACCAGAAAAACACTACCGGTATGATGAGTAGACCAGTTTTACCTGATTACATAGGTAACGACGCTCCAACTTCGAATGTGGGAACCATGGTGAATAAAGGAATTGACATTGAAGCCAATTACAGCAAAATTTTGAAAAACGGTTTGAGCGTGAATATTGGTGGAAATATTTCTTTCGTGAACAACGAGGTAACATTAATTGGCAATCAAACAGGATTTTTGAGCGGCGCCAAATGGGGTCCTCAAAGCTTGGAAATTTCTAGAATCACAGAAGGACAAGCCATTGGACATTTCTATGGTTACAAAACAGATGGAATTTTCCAAACAATTGATGAAGTAAACAACTACAAAAACGCAGATGGAAAACTGATTCAAAAAGATGCCGTTGCCGGCGATTTGAAATTTGTAGATGTAAACAACGATGGAGTGATTGATGAAAAAGACAGAACAATCATTGGAAACCCTACCCCAACTTTTGTTTATGGTTTGAATATTTCATTGAAATTCAAAGGGTTCGACTTAATGATTTTTGGTCAGGGAGTTGAAGGAAATGATATTTACAATGCTACTAGAAGATATGATTTACCGAATGCCAACATGAATGCAGCTGCCATCAACAGATGGACAGGAGCAGGAAGTTCAAATCAATATCCGCGTTTAACATTGCAAGACAACAACAACAATTTTGCAAGAAGCTCTGATTTCTACGTTGAAGACGGTAGCTTTTTCAGAATCAAAAATTTCCAAATTGGATACAGAATTCCAGATAAAATTCTAAAGAAATTCAATATCGCAGGAATGCGCATTTATTACTCAGCAAGCAATTTGTTCACTTTCACGAACTATTCAGGATTTGACCCTGAGATTGGAAATGGTTATGGTATCGACAGAGGGATTTATCCTCAGGCACGTATGAATTCATTAGGTTTAAGTTTAAATTTTTAAGGATATGAAAAGTTTTAAAAATATTTTAAAGATCTCAATTTTAGGTATAGTGTTTTGCATTCCTTTTGGATGCAAAAAAGATTTCCTAGATGTGAAGCCAGTGGCTCGTGAGCTAGAAATCAATTATTACAGAAACGAAGCTCAGGCATTTGAAGCACTGGTGAGCGTTTACGACGCACTTCAATGGAACGACCAGGGTGGATTTACCATGTTTCGTTTGTTGTTAACTGTTGCCTCCGACGAATGTTTGGCAGGTGGCAGTGATGCGTCAGATCAACCAAGCTGGGTTGCATGGGATCAATTTAATACAAATCCAAATTTGGGTCCTCAAACAGGATTTTGGAGAAAAAACTACAAAGGCATTTACAGGGCCAATTTATTTTTGGAAAAAATCAACCAAATTGCCGACGCATCTCCAGAATTCAAAGCAAGAACAAGTGCGGAAGCTAAATTCTTAAGGGCTAAATTTTATCTCGACTTGGTTCAATTGTTTGGCAACGTTCCATTGATTACCAAGACCTTAAATCCCTCAGAATATTATACAATCAAACAAGAATCACCTGAAGTGGTTTTTAATCAAATCGAAAAGGATTTGTTAGAGGCCATTCCAGATTTGCCATTGTCGAACAACCTCCCTGCTCAAGAATTAGGAAGGGCAACCAAAGGTGCGGCTCAAGCCTTGTTAGCGAGAGGGTATCTCTTTATGAACATGCAAGATAAAATGGATGATGTGGCAACCTTGTGTGAAGACATTATCAATTCAAAATCGTATGATTTAGAAAAAAACTATGGTGATATTTTCAAAACATCGGGTGAATTTGGTGTAGAATCGGTTTTTGAAATTGCATACAGTGAAAATTCTAGATCTGATTGGGGTTCATTCGGCACCGGTTGGGGTGAAGGAAATGTGTCTGTGCAATTTGTGGGCATGCGCGATTTTAGCGGCCCTACATTTGCACCAGGTTGGGGCTTTTGTCCTGTCAGTAAAAGTCTTGTTGATGCGCTTCGCGGTGATCCAAGATTTGCACATACCATTATTGAAGCAGATACCATGAAAGGAAGCACATATTCTAAAGGATATCAAAATACTGGATTTTTTATTCGCAAATATGCGCCACTCGCAGAAAACAAATCAAAAGATGGTGAACCAGCCTTGAATTGGGGGAATAACATCCGTGAAATTAGATTCTCAGATGTGCTTTTAATGGCAGCCGAAGGGTTGGTAAGAAGCAATGGAAACATGTCTAACGCCCAAAGTTATGTGAACAAAGTGAGGGCTCGAGTGGGATTAAATCCTGTGAACAGCAGTGGCAATTTGTTGCTATTGGATATTTACAAAGAAAGACAATTGGAATTGGCTACAGAAGGACATCGATTTTTCGATTTGATTCGTACCGATCAAGCAGCAAGTGTTTTAGGTAGCTTTGGATTTGTCAAAGGCAAACACGAACGCCTGCCAATTCCTCAAAATGAAATCGATGCAAGTCAAGGTGCGTTGAAACAAAACAATGGTTATTAATTTTTTAAACAATATTTTTATGAAACATTTACAAAAAATCACTATTGGTATTCTCTTAGGATTCATGATGTTTACATCGTGCAAAGAGGATAAACCAACTTTAAATAATTTACCACAAGCGTCAATTGAAATTGAATATGTTGATTCAAACAATGTAAAATTCATCAGTAAGTCATCTGAAAACCCTTTCTTATTCAATTGGGAAGTAGTGAATTACGGCACATTCAAGGGCAACGGTGTTGTTGCCAACATCCCAAATAAAGGAAAGTATCAGGTTATTTTAACCGTTTATTCTCAGGGGGGAAGTGATACCGTTTCTAAATTTTTCGAAATCACGAAAAATGAAAAACCGGCTTGCACTCCAGAAATGGAATTCATGACAAATTGCAGTTCTAGAACATGGACATTGGCAAAAAAACCAGGTGCCTTATGGGTTGGACCAACGAATGCAAGCACCACTTGGTGGGCTATCGATGCTGCCGGAGTGACCACAAGATCTTGTGCATTTAACGATGAATGGACTTTTAATTCTGATGGTACAGTTGATTACGATAGCAAAGGTGATTTGTGGGGAGAAGCTGCAATAGGTTTAACGCCAGAAGGTTGCCATCCTGAATCAGACTTAACGAATGAAACCAAATTTTGGGGCAGCGGGAAACATCAATTTATGTTTACAGGTGGAGGAACCAATCCATTGATTTTAAAAATGATAGGAAAAGGTGCTTTCATTGGATTACAAAAAGTTGCCAATGGCAAAGAAGTGAGCACACCACAAATGGGTGTAGATTACAAAGTTCTCTCTCAAACCAAAACCGCTACCGATAGATTCACTGAAGTTGAAGTCAATTTTGGCCCTGGCGTCTGGAGATTTACATTAACTTCGCCAGAATGATCAAATCGCTTTCTAGCTTCCTGCTTATTTTTTGCATCGTCTTTTCTTCTTGTAAGGAAAATCTAATTACACCGAGTTTATTGGTGAGGGATATTTCTACACAAGAAGGAAACGACACGCAAACAATCAATGTCATAGTTTCATTGAGTGAGACTTGCGACCGCGATGTGAAATTTCACTATTCAACCATGGCGAACACCGCCACAAAAGGAGTTGATTATATTGAGCAACAAGGCGATATCACCATTAGTGCTGGGAGTAAATCTGCCACATTTTCCCTCAAAATTTTGGGAGATACAATTGTAGAAACCGAAGAATCGTTTTGGATTTCTTACACACAACCCAATGGGTTAAATATCCCTACCCCATATTCAACTGTAAAAATCACCAATGACGATACCGATGCTATTTCGTTTATAGATGGTTACAACACCCCGAAAGTGAGAAAAGGTTACAGCCTTGTTTGGGCCGATGAATTTGAGGGAACTTCGTTAAATCTCAACGATTGGAGCTATGAAATAGGAAATTCAGGTTGGGGAAATAATGAATTACAATACTATCAAAGTGGAAATAAAAATGTGACGGTTTCAAATGGCAAATTGACAATAACCGCAAAAAAAGAGTCCATCAATGGGGCCAATTATACATCGGCCCGAATCAAAACGCAAGGCAAAAAGTCGTTCACTTTTGGAAGGATAGACATTCGTGCGAAGCTCATGACGGGTCAAGGATATTGGCCGGCGTTATGGATGCTTGGCGAAAGCATTTCTTCTGTGGGATGGCCTGCTTGTGGCGAAATTGACATTATGGAATTGGTAGGACACAAACCAAGCACAGTTGTAGGAACCGCACATTGGGGCTTACCTGGCAAAAATTCCACCTATATTTCAAGAAACTACACATTGAGTGGCACTGATTTCAGTAAAGAATTCCATGTTTTTTCGATTGTTTGGGTGAAAGATCAAATTCAATGGTTTGTAGACGATCAGTTGTTTAGCACAATCACTAAAAACGATGTAAACGTAAATTACCCGTTCAACGACCCTCACTTCTTTATCTTTAACATAGCTATTGGTGGAAATTGGCCGGGAAGTCCTGACGCCAACACCGTCTTCCCAAAATCGATGGTTGTTGATTTTGTGAGGGTATTTCAGTAAAGTAGGATCATCTTTGACTTACTCATCAATTTACACAAACTAATTCCTTTGTAGGCAAAATTTTTCTTTGCAAAGAAAAAATAGTCAATTATTTTGCGATTTATGTTCAAGAGCATTGGTCTATTTTTTTTACTTCCATCAATACTATTTTGCCAAACGAAAAAAACACCGGGTTATGAGACTCTGGTTAAATTTGAGAATTACGACCTTGATAAATATGGTTATATAATCACTACCCCGAAGAATTACTCTAGCGGCAGCAATTCTGTACCTCTTTTTGTTTTTTTACACGGCAGATCGCTAAGAGGAAATAATTTAAATTCAGTCATGAATCAATATGGCGTTGTTTACGAACAAAAACAAGGAATGCAAATTCCTGGTGTTGTGCTTGCTCCTCAATGTCATATGGATTCATCTTGGTCCTATTCCAAAATCGATTTTTTAATTGAATGGACCAAGCAAAATTATAGAATTGATGTCTCTAGAATTTACATACTGGGAATGAGTATGGGGGGATCAGGGACTTGGATTTGTGGATCTCGATTGAACCATAAGATCGCAGCCATGGCTCCAATGTGTGGTGGAAGTTACCTTGATTTGGGATGGACAAACCCTTGTGCTTTAGTTAAAATGCCAATCTGGACATTTCATGGTAAAAAAGACAGAGATGTATCTGTTGAAGAGACCTATACAACTGTAGCCGCGATTAAAAACTGCGGAGGTGGAGACTCATTAAAAGTTACATACTACCCAAATGCAGGTCATGATTTAGCATTTGTTTTCAGAGATCCCAAATTATATCAATGGTTGTTATCACATCAAAAAACTGACTTTCATAATTATTGGCCAGAAGAAATACCTTCTGAGACTCCAGAAACCAACACTAATTACATCGATCAATCAAATTCATCAAATTTTGAACAATCGAGAGATGAAAATACAAACAATCCATATTCACCACCTCAAAATCCAGTTGTTGAGCCACCTAGCCCCCCAACGCCCAATGTCCCTCAAAAAGAATCAC
>JACCDK010382704.1_pt1 | contig 15580 bp, 14 predicted proteins | sample 7445871 | NCBI WGS metagenome assembly JACCDK01 (sample SAMN15323436, study PRJNA562643) | freshwater metagenome | isolation source: river surface water | place: USA:Blue River Watershed | collected 2017-08-15 | reverse complement strand
AGGCTGAGAGTGTGGGGTATTTTCCAGAGGTGATTCATAGCGGGCGAAGAATCAATGACAACATGGGTGCTTTCATTGCCTCCAAAGTGATGAAGTTGATGATTGCCAAAAACCAAACCGTAAAAGGAGCCAAAGCCTTGGTTCTCGGTATCACTTTCAAAGAAAATTGCCCCGATTTGCGCAACTCCAAAGTGATAGACGTGGTGCATGAACTTGAATCATACGGCGTGGACGTAGATGTGGTGGATCCATATGCCCAACCCGAAGAAGTAGAACATGAATACCAATTGGCGATGAGTTCTTGGCCTAATTTTCTAACCCAAGACACAGCCAACTCCCACAAATACGCCGCGGTGATCCTTGCCGTGAGCCACAAAGAATTTTTAGAAATGGATGTAAGGCATTATATGCTGCCCCAAGCCGTTCTTTACGATGTGAAATCTGTTTTGCCCCAGACATGGGTGGATGGCAGATTGTAATATAATTTAAAAAAATGAAAGTAAAAATAACCAAAATTCTCAATGTGATTTTTATTGGATTGTTATCTGTTCTACTAAACGGATGTTACAGCTATAAAAATCAAATTTTATTTCAAGGACTAAGCGACACCGTTTATAATTCCGAACCACTTAACACTAAAGCTGTAATTCAAGCCGGTGATCAGTTTTCAATTATGGTTTATGGATTGGATGAGAAAACAACGGGATTTTTCAATATGCCTATGGGTGGCGGACAAGGTGGAATGCAGATGCAAATGCAGAATCAGCAAGGTGGTGGCGGTAGTATAATTGGCTATTTGGTAAGTGATGAAGGTACAATTGAGTTTCCCAAACTCGGTACTATTAATGTCCTCGGTTATCATCATGATCAGTTGCGCGACAGTTTGCAAATTTGGCTTCAACCCTATGTGAAAGATCCCATCGTGAATGTGAGATTAATCAATTTTAGAGTTACTTATATAACAACAGACAAGGCACAAACTGTTACCATACTCAATAATAGAACCAATATTGTTCAGTTTTTTGGTATGGTTGGAGGTATCAATTGGACCGATAGAAAAGATAACATTTTGATCATTCGCGAGATACAAGGCAAACGCAGTGTTTTTCATGTTGATTTAACAAAGAAAGATGTGTTCGATAATCCGGTATATTTTATGCAACCAAACGATATCGTTTATGTTGAACCCAACAAACGAAAGTTTGTTGAGTCCAATATTCAATTAATTACCTTGGTAACGAGTATTACTAGTACCTTGAGTATTTTTGTTTTATTTATTAATAGCCTTAGATAAATATGAGCGATTTCAATTTTGAAACGGAAAATAACAACAGTCCAAATGTACTTCAAACCATACTTCGAGATTATCTGCCATATTGGCCCGTGGTATTGGTCATGGCTATACTTGGTTACTTTGCCAGCGGCATTTATTTGAGATATGCAAGGCCCATCTACAATATTGCGGCCACTGTGGTAATTAAAAATGAGGATAAAAGTGCCGATAATTTGATTAAACAGTCAATCCTTGGTGAAGGAACGAGTTCGGTGGAAGACGAAGTGGCCATCATGAAAGGACGCAATGTCATTGGAAGAGCCATTGATATTGCAAATGCCTTTTATGAGGTAAGAACATACGGTAAAATCAATTATTCCATTGTAAACAGAGATGATTTACCCTTTGAGATGATTTTTCTGAATCGAGATTCAATTAACCCAACAACAAAAAAAATACAATTTGATCCCATTACGCATGAGGTTGTGATAGACAATATAGTGAAATGTGGCTGGGGTAAAGTGATTTCAATTGACAACAATAAAGTCATATTTAAGGAAAAAAGCGTAAAAAATGTATCATGGAAAAATGCATTTTTGGGAGCCAAAGAAATAAAATTGATCTTTAAGAGTAAGGCCCAAATGGTTTCCAATGTTTCACAGAATTTTTCGGCTGAAACAAATAAGAAAAACTCATTGGTTGCATTACAATACCGAACAGAGGTAGAACGTGGCGGCGAGAGTGTTTTAGATGCCATTATTGATGCGTATATCATCGAATCACAAGAAGAGAAGCGCAAAATGTCGGAGTTTACCATGGATTTTATTGATTCAAGGTTGGCATATTTGGGTCAGGACTTAGATAGCGTTGAGCGCGAGTTAGAAGTTTTTAAATCTAACAATGATATACAGGCAGTAAGTACAACCGCAAACAGGGTGCTTTCAAAGGTCCAGGAAGGTGATGTTAAGATGGTGGAGTTGGATTTACAGCTCATGGTGTTGGATGATTTGGAAAAATATGTTTTGGGAAAAATTAAAAATCCTGGAATGGCGCCTTATTCCGCGGGAATGAATCAAATTGATCTGAATAATAATTTCGCGGAGTTGTTGAAATTAGAAAGGGAATTTGAATTATTGAAAGAAACAAACGGTCCGAAAAGTGATTTGGTGGTGTTTGCCAAAAAAGAGATTGAAGTAACAAAATCTATTTTTTTGGAGACCATAAGAAATACGCGAAGCAATCTGTTGTTGCTGAAACGCAGAGCTGAAAGAGATTTTAGCGATGCCAATAACAAATATTCTGATTTATTACATGCAATACCGTCTAAAGAAAGACAGTTGGTTAAAATTACGAGACAACAAGAAATTAAAAGTGCATTGTTTACCTATTTACTGGAGAGACGTGAGGAGTCGGCAATTTCCGCGGCTGGAAAGTTGAGCGATCTTCGTATTGTAGAAGGCGCCGCTTCTAAAGGGCAAGTGAGTCCTGTGAATTTCCAAGTGAGATTGGGCTTTATTTTTGGTTTTATCTCCCTAATTATTGGGATTCTTTTCTTAAAATCGCTACTAAACATTAAGGTAATGGGTAGAGAAGATGTGGAACAGAGAACGAAGGCGCCCTTGCTAGCTGAAATTATGCAAATTGAAAGTGATAGTCCATTGGTCATGAAAGATGGTAGCCGAACATTAATTGCAGAACAATTTAGGGGTCTTCGTACAAATTTGAGTTACATGACAGATGTAAATGGTAAAAGCAAAATTCTGGTGAGTTCTAGTATACCAGGTGAAGGCAAAAGCTTTATTTCTACCAACATTGCCATCAGTTACGCAATGACGGGCAAAAAAACCATTCTAATAGAGAGTGATCTTCGTAAGCCCAATATATCAAAGCACTTTGAAATATCAAAGCGAGTAGGACTTTCAAGTTATCTGAATGGCAGTTCAACGCTACAAGATGTGATGATGGCCACAAAAATCGACAACCTATATATTATTCCAGCGGGTCCAATTCCACCTAATCCTGTGGAATTGATGATGAATGGTAAGTATAAATTATTACTGGATGAATTGGGTTTACACTATGACCATGTGATCATAGATTGTCCACCTATAGGATTGGTTACGGACGCGGAGATTTTGGGGAAATGGGTTGATGCATCCATTTTCATTGTACGACACCTGCACACACCAAAGGATGCGGTTGCAAAAATCATTGAAAAGTTGAGAGAAGATAATAAATTTAACCGATTGTCTGTAGTGTTAAATGGATTAAAGGGCGGAATCAGTGGCTACGGCTACGGCTATGGCTACGGCTACGGCTATGGCTACGGCTATGGCTACGGCTACGGCTACGGCTACGGCTACGGCTATTACGGAAATGAAAAGGAAGAGAAGCGATACGTCTTGAAAGAAATTTACAAAATTGTGTTCTTACCATTCCTGGCGTTATTAGGGATTAAAAGTAATGTGAAGTAAATTTTGGAGTGGAAAACTATATTGTACTTAAATTAAAATTTAATATTTAATCTATTATTAGCTGAAAATACTTATGAAGCTTAATTGTGTAAAATTTATAGAACTACCTAAAATCCTCGACCCTCGGGGTAATCTTACATTTTTACAAAATAATGATCAAATTCCGTTTGAAATACAAAGAGTTTTTTGGACCTATGATGTGCCGGGTGGAGAAGTAAGAGGCGGTCACGCGTATAAAAAACAACAAGAAGTAATTATTGCGTTGAGTGGCATTTTTGATGTGGTAGTATGCAATCAACCAGGAGTAATTGAGAAGTTTCAACTGAATCGTTCCTATTATGGATTGTATCTGCCGCCCAATACATGGCGTCATATGGAGAATTTTTCTACCAATTCTTTTGGATTGCATCTGAGCAGTCATTGCTATTCAGAGGGTGATTATATCCGTGATTTTAACGATTTCGTAAAGTTATAAAATGAAAGGGACAACGGTATTTGATTGTTCTTTAATTCAATTTCGTAAAAACCATACTGAAAAAGGAAATATTACTGCGATCAACAATCATATAGAAATTCCATTTCAAGTAAAACGAATATATTATCTATATGATGTGCCCGGTGGCGAAGAAAGAGGAGCTCATGCCCACAGAAATTTGAAGCAACTAATAGTCGCAGCATCTGGGAGTTTTGATTTGACAGTTGATGATGGATCTACCAAAAGAACATTTCAATTGAATAGGCCAAATGTAGGTTTGTTAATGCCATCTGGTTTATGGAGAGAGATAGATAATTTTTCATCTGGCTCAATATGTTTGGTGCTAGCTTCTGAAGAATACGATGAAGGAGATTATATACGTAAATATACAGAGTTTAAATTATTTAAAAAATGATTCACCCATTATCTGATGTACAATCACGCCAAATCGGTGAGGGTACTCAAATTTGGCAGTTTTCAATTATTCTAGGTGACGCGGTAATTGGAAAAAATTGCAACATTAATTGTCATACTTTTATTGAAAATGATGTGATAATAGGTGACAACGCAACTATCAAGTCAGGAGTTTGTTTGTGGGATGGTATTCGGATACATGACAATGTTTTCATTGGCCCGAATGTTACCTTTACAAATGACTTGAGGCCAAAATCAAAAAAGTATCCATTGAGTTTTCAAAAAATCATTATCCAAGAAAATGCTTCTGTTGGGGCTGGTGCTATTATACTTGGTGACTTAATAATAGGGGAAAATTCAATGATAGGGGCTGGAGCAGTGGTAAAAAGAAATGTTCCTGTCAGAGCATTATTATTAGGAAGTTCAGCGCGGGTAGTTGCTTGGCTAAATGAAGATGGCTCCAAAATGAAAAAAAAAGAAAATTACTACGTCGATAACCTTGGTCGAAAATGGGTCGTAGATAATAACTCATTGAGAAAATATGAATAGTATCCCTTTTTTAAACTTCGAACCGATGCACTCTTTAATTCGTGAAGAGATGCGACTATGTTTTGATAAAGTATATGATAGCTATTGGTATGTTTTGGGAAAGAATGTTAATGAATTTGAAGAATCATACGCTGCTTTTAACCAGACACAGCATTGTGTTGGACTAAGTAATGGTTTAGATGCTTTACATCTAGCCTTAAAGGCCTGTGGAATAGGTCAAGGCGATGAGGTTATTGTACCATCGAATACATATATTGCAACTGTTCTTGCAGTTTCATATGTGGGAGCTACTCCTGTATTTGTTGAGCCAAGACTTGATACGTACAATATCAATCCTGAGTTAATTGAGAAGGCAATAACAAATCGCACTAAAGCAATAATGCCAGTACATTTGTATGGCCAATCATGTGAAATGACTCAAATTATGGGAATAGCAAATAAACACAAGCTATTAGTAATTGAGGATAATGCCCAATCTCAAGGTGCTACTTTCGAAGGGAAGTTAACAGGGTCATGGGGACATGTCAATGGCACGAGCTTTTATCCTGGAAAGAATCTAGGAGCACTTGGGGACGCTGGTGCAGTTACAACTAACGATTCAATTCTAGCCGAAAAGATTCGAATTCTTCGCAATTATGGTTCTTCAAAAAAATATCAAAACGAAGTTATTGGATATAATATGCGTCTTGATGAATTGCAAGCAGCGTTCTTATCAGTAAAACTAAAGCGTCTTCAAGCTTGGACTAAACAGAGGCAAGAAATTGCAAGCTGGTACAATGAAGCTTTAAAAGGAATTGGCGGACTGACATTGCCGCAAACTGTTACCGGCGCAGCTCATGTATATCATCTTTATGTAATTAGAACGGAGAAAAGGGATGAATTACAAACCTTTTTAAAACAAAATGGAATAGGAACCCTAATTCATTATCCAATACCACCACATTTGCAAGCTGCTTACGTGTCATTAGGATTTAAAAAGGGAGATTTTCCAATTGCTGAAGAGATTGCAAACACTTGTTTGAGTTTGCCAATTTGGCCAGGGATGACAAAAGAGCAAGTGGAGTACATTGCATTAAAGGTATTAAAATTTGCTCGTGAGCAGTAACGAAGAGAAAGATTCCTACCGTCAAATCATGAAGGCAACCTCCATTTTTGGAGGAGTACAATTATTTAATATCGCTATTGCAATTGTGCGATCCAAAGCCATTGCATTGCTCCTTGGTCCTGCAGGGATGGGAATCGTAGGATTGTTAACTTCTACTACAGGATTGATTAGTTCTTTGACGAACTTTGGGTTAGATACAAGTGCTGTAAGAGAAATTGCTGAAGCAAATGCGAAAAATAACGACGAAGGAATGGGGGAAACTACTAGTGTTTTCCGCAAGTTAGTTTGGTTCACAGGTGGTTTGGGTGCACTACTTTGCTTTATTCTAGCTCCTTGGTTATCACAACTGACTTTTGGAAATAGCGATTATACTTGGTCGTTTATATTTTTATCGATTAGTTTATTGATTGGACAATTAACAGCTGGGCAAAATGTGATTTTACAAGGTACTCGAAACCTCAAGTACCTCGCCTTTGCCAATATGCTCGGTTCTGTTGCATCTGTTTTTGTGGCTCTGCCATTGTATTATTTTTATGGCGAAGACGGAATTGTTCCTGCAATCGTCATCATGGCCTTGGTTACATTTGTTATTGCTGCAAACTTTAGCTCCAAATTGAACATAAAAAAAGTAAAAATTAGTTTTTCAGAATCCTTGAAACAAGGTTCGGGGATGCTGAAACTAGGTATAATGTTGAGCTTGAGTGCAATTGTAGCCTCCATTGTTGCTTATATCGTAAGGATTTATATTGGAAATACAGGGAGTATTAAAGATGTTGGATTATACAACGCAGGTTTCCAAATTATTGGCACCTATGTAGGTTTGGTATTTACAGCAATGGGCACCGATTATTATCCACGTTTATCTAGTGCAGCAAATGATGATAAGCAAGCCAACCGTCTTGTAAATCAGCAATCGGAAATAGCTATTTTGATTATAGGCCCCATCGTACTTTTCTTTATACTATTCATCAATTGGGTGGTAATTGCGCTCTACTCAAATAAGTTTCTTGAAATTAATGAAATGATGAGATGGGCTGCTTTAGGAATGTTCTTTAAAGCAGCGAGTTGGCCAATTGGTTATATATTTTTAGCAAAAGGTGATTCAAAGTTATTCTTTAAAAGTGAGCTATTAGCGCATAGTTACACCTTGTTTTTAAATATTTTAGGTTATCACTTTTTCGGCTTGCTCGGTCTAGGTGTTTCGTTTTCTGTTAGTTATTTTCTTGTCTATGTACAAGTTTATTTATTAGCATATAATAAATATGGGTTCAATCATTCTAAAGTTTTTTTGAAATTATTCGTTATTCAATTTGTCTTATCAGCAGTAGTATTTTTCTTAATGCAATTGAACACTTATGCGATAAGTACTTACATTGTATGTTTCCTTGGGGCTCTAATTTCGTTGCTTCACGCTTTAAAAGAGATTGACAAGCGCATTCATATATTCAAGAACAAAATATGAATTTTCAGAGAGTATTAATCAACATTATCAAAAAACCATCAATTTTATTAAATACAGTTTACTGTAAATACAAATCATGGATTTTAACCAGAAAAATAGATCAGGGTAGAGGAAAGATTATAGTCACCAATTTAAAAAGTCCCATCATCATTAATAAGGGTAAGAATGCGAAATTAATTATTGACGGGGATTTGCGAATAAATTCTCATCTTATGGGGGCTTCTCCGATTCGTATATTACTTTCTGAGAACTCAATCTTGCATATTAAAGGAGACTTCTCTATCGGAAATGGAGTTTGTATAAGCATTCATCAGGATGGTAGACTGCTGATTGGTGGGCGACTAAATGAGTCTGATTCAGGAATTACCGCTGATACAACTTTAATGGTTTTTTCAAGTATTGAAATTGGATATGATTTTATTTGTGCATGGGGCGTATTTATAACAGATAGTAATTGGCATTATATTGAAGGTCAGAACCACCAAGGTAATGTGAAAATAGGAAATCATGTCTGGATTGCAAATAATTGTAATATTTTAAAAAATTCCGTAATAGGGCATAACTGTATTGTTGCGAGCAATACAAAAATAATCAACCAGAAATTTGAATCGGACACTTTAATAGCAGGAGTTCCAGCAAAAGTTGTTAAAGCTGCAGTTAGATGGAAAAGAGATGTTTAATGGTCTTTTTGGAAAAATATTACGTTAGTTGCCATCCTACGTGGTTATTGTTTTCGTAATGAATGCCACACACGTATACAAATATGGATTGGGGACTGCACTCATCATCGGTGCGAGCACCTTTTCCATCTACCAACTCAACCACAAAACAGGAATCTTAGCGAAAATCAAATGGAAGAAGTAACCACAACAGAAAATACCAATCCAAATCCATTGGTGAGCATTATTGTCATCACCTATAACTCGGCAAAATATGTATTGGAAACGCTCGAGAGTGCCAAAGCGCAAACCTATCAGAACATTGAGTTGATAATTTCAGACGATGCCTCGCAAGATGATACAGTGGAAATATGCAAAAATTGGTTGGCGGATAATAAGGGGCGGTTTGTGAGAACTGAGTTGGTGACAGTGGAACAGAACACTGGAACAAGTGCGAATTGTAATCGGGGTTTATATAAAGCAGAAGGAGAATGGGTTAAGTTTATTGCTGGGGATGATATCCTTATAAATGAGTGTATTAGCACTTTCGTTAAAAAAGCAGAAGAATATTCGAATATTTATTTTTTTGCTTCATATCTGAAAAAATTTTCAGACAATTCAGGACTCGAAGAAGACCTAACATTTGATACTAGAATTAATTTAAAAAATCCAGATTTTCATTTAAAGTTATTAGCAATGAAAAAAGGAATTGGTATGGGCCCTGCGGCATTCTTTAATACAAAAAAACTATTTGAGATAGGTTGCTTTAATGAGAGATTTAGGTTAATCGAAGATTTTCCTATATCAGTCGAAATTTCAAAAAGACAATATCGAATTCATGTAGTTCAAGAGTTTTTAGTTAAGTATCGTATGTATGAGGAGTCAGTATCAGGAAACAAGAATTTTTATTTGCAATATCAATTAATGCATGAAGAAACAATATATCCAGCGCTAATTGAAAAAAAATGGTACTTGTTACTATTTCACTTAAAACTAAAAAAATTAAGGTATTCGTCTTTAAATTCAAAAAATTTTGTGCATTTCCTATTAAGATCAATTCTTAAATCTGTAGATATTTATTCATGGGCAAAACTTTTCAAGATCTATTAAAACTGTAATGCTTTAAATATAAAAAGTTATCAAGTTTGACTAAAAAATCCTAGAGAGTAGGAAAAACGAATCTTAAACTAAAAAAATGATAAATATTCTTACGAAATTAACAAGATCACAGAAGAACTACAGAGGCAAATACTTTTTAAGAAAAAAGTTATTAGCACACAACTTTAAATCAAGCTTTACTACAATTAATTTGCATGATGATTTAAAAATCAGGTTAAATATTAGTGATTTCGTTGATAAATACCTTTGGGTTACAGGTGAATATGAACCAAAATTAAAAAAGTTCATAAAAGACTATTTAAAAGAAGGTGATGTTTTTTTAGACATAGGAGCAAATATTGGATACTTCTCTATAGTCGCCTCTAGAATAGTCAAAAAGGAAGGATCTGTTATTTCAATCGAAGCAAATCCGTCGATGGTCGATAGATTGATAACAAATCTTGAATTGAACAAAGCAAATAATGTTCAAGTAATAAACAAAGCTGCGTCAAATGAAAAAGGCGTTCTAGAGTTTTATATTCCAAACATAAATAATTCAGGAATGGCATCCCTGCGCGCTCAAGATAATTCAACAAAAATTAATGTTGAGACTATAGTTTTGGACGATACATTAAGAGAGATTAAAAACTTAGATTTTGTCAAAATAGATATTGAAGGTGCAAAACTTATTGCCCTTCGTGGAATGAAGTCTTTAATAATAAGATTTAATCCTATTATTGTCTTAGAGCTCACGGATGAGTTTTTAAAAAGCTTTAATTCGAGTTCTTCTGATCTGATAAATTTTCTAAAATCTTTGAATTATTGTCTCTTCTCTCTGGAAACGGGAGAGCCCATTGACGCTAAAAAAAGTTACAAGCAGATAAATATTTATTGCCTCCCTCGGAAATGACAGCTCTCCTCATTTCTTCTTCAGACATCTACTCCACCTATGGTGGCGGCCAAGTCTATTTTAAAAACATTGTCCATGGTTTTATCAATAAGAATACGCCCATTGCAATTGCTTGTCCAGGTGAAGATAGAGAGGTAAGTTATAAAGGAAATACGATTCATTATTTTAATGCTGCCAATCTTGAAATAACATTGCGTCAAATCATAAATAATGTAAAACCAAGTGTCATCCATGCACATGGCTTTAAAGGAGCAGTTAGCCGAATTGGGCATGAACTCTATATTCCTGTAGTTATTACTGCGCATCATGGAGGGATTCTTTGTCCTGTTGGAGCTTTATTGAATCACAAAGATGAAATTTGTCACGTTAAAGCTTCGCACAATAATTGCCTGCCCTGCGTAATTAATAATATTCGCGGTGGGAATTATGCATATCCAATAATACGCCAATTACCAACGAAAAAAGCACTCAAAATTTCAAATTGGATAAAAGAAAAACCTTTTATTCCGTATTTAAGTCCTGTTTTAGGCGCCAGAGGATCTATACAAAAGAAATTTGATGAATGGCAGCAAATTATAGATTATTCTCAACAAATGATTGCGCCTTCTGATGCTATTGCAAAAGCGATGATCCTGAATGGTTATCCTGAAGAGAACCTAAAAGTAATTCCACATGGTATCCCATTGCCTGCTCGAGAATACGAAGTAAAAAAGAAGCCAAATAAAAAGTGGCAACTTTTTTATTTAGGTAGAATAAACAAGGTAAAAGGAGTTCATGTTTTATGTGAGGCAATGAATACTATTCAAGGAGATTTTGATTTGCATATTTATGGCAATGCCAGCACCAAGGAAGAAAAGAGATATCAAAAAGCCTTAAAAGAAAAATTCAAATACGATAAGCGTATTCATTGGCAAGGCGGAGTAGCGAAAGACGAAGTTTTTGGTATTATAGCGCAAATGGACGTCATGATTCATCCTGCTATCTTTATGGAGATTTATGGGTTAAACATTGCGGAAACTTTAGCAATGGGTCTTCCCGTAGTTGCCACCCGCTGCGGAGGAGCAGAAATGCAAATAGAAAATGGGGTAAATGGATTGTTAGTTGAGCCTAATAATCCGAGTGAACTAGCGCACGCAATTCAAGCTGTATTGGATAATGAGTTCACGTTTAAGGTCGATACGAAACAAGTCATTACTATCGATGAACATGTGGAAGAATTAAAAAACGTATATGAAGCGCTTAGCGATTGATATCAATTCGGCTCTATCGTATTATACCTTAGGGCAGCACTCTGGCATCGGTAGAACTACTCGTGAATTGGTACTGGCGCTGAATCGGCAATATGACACCCTTGGTTTTGAAATCGTTTTGTATTCCCAGAACACAAAAAGAGCCACAGGGGAATTGTTAAAAACACAATTTGAGTCTAAGCATTTGAGTTATCCCAATCGTTCTGCTTACAAGAAGTTATTTAACTTACTTCCAATAAAAGAATGGTTAGCAAAACATGACCTTATACACATACCGCACAATGCAGATGTTGTTTTTTTAAAATCAAAAACCCTGATTACTTTGCACGATGCCATGTTTTTTAGTTATCCTGAAGAATTCTTAAATCACGAAAACGCTCGAAAAACGTTGCCACCATTGGCTAAAGCCTGCAAAGGAATTGTAACGTGCTCTGAGGCATCAAAGCAGGATATCATGCAATACATGAATATACCCGCAGAGAAAATAACGGTAATCCCATGGGGTGTAGATCGGACTACGTTTTTTCTGATGGAAGACAGAAAGGTAAAACAAACGCTGTCCAGTTTAGGTATATGCAGCCCTTTTTTCTTGATGGTTTCTTGTGACATAGGCCGCAAAAATACCATCAATGTCATACGAGCGTTCAAAGCATTAGGAAATGAAAACAAACATTATAAATTAATCCTTGTGTGGGAAAATCCTCCTCAGTATATTTTAGAAGAATTCATCAATCTAATCAACAAAAAGTCGATTATTATTTTAGGATCAGTAAGCGATGAACAATTGAATGCATTGTACAATGGGGCTGAGTGTTCTTTCTTCCCTTCTAAATACGAAGGATTTGGTTTGCCAGTTTTGGAATCTTTTGAATGTGGTACGCCAGTCGTTACATGCAATAACAGTTCACTGAAAGAAGTAGGTGGTGAGGCAGCAATATATGTAAATCCTGAGCAACCTGAAGAAATGACAGGAATTATGCAAGACTTTATAGAAGGACGTATTGCTAAAACTCAATACTTTGAAAAGGTAAGAAAACAGGCGGCAAACTATTGTTGGGATAAAACAGCTCAATCCTATATTAAATTTTATAAAAAACACCTTTTAGATTGAAAGCAGAAATAAAAAATAAATTGGCTGTCTTAACACGTTATATTGTGGGTGTCAAAGTTAAAAAACTTACTGATTTTGGTCATGTATTGAGCGAGTACAATAAAATACTCATTGTCGCTCCACATCCTGATGATGAAATCATAGGTTTAGGAGGATTGATATTAGAAAGTCTTAAACAAAAGAAGGAAGTTTATTTTTTGTTCTTAACAGATGGCGAGGCTTCGGGTGCTCATATTTCAGAGATGGAGATAAAGCACGCTCGAATAAATTTAACGGATCAAATTTGTGCCGAACTAGGTATCCCTCAATTAAATGTGCATAGATTCAGCCTTGCAGATGGAGGTGTGCCGCATATAACAGAAAAAGGTTTTGAGGAGGTTAGTCATAACCTAGCTAATTTAATAAATGACATCAAACCAGAGGCCATTTTTGCAACCCATCCATTAGATTATTGGCCTTATGACCATGTTGCATGTGCTGCCATTACAAAAGAAGCAGTAATGCAATCTGAATTACAAGTGGACCTGATCTATTATTGGGTTTGGACTTGGTGCCATTTAAAGTTGTGGAAAATAAATAAAATTGACTTTACGAATTATTATAAGATAAATTCAAGTGAACATTTGGCTCAAAAAAAAGCATTAATAGATGCCTATATTCAGCCTTTATCAAACGAGGGGAAACCCTGGAGTGGTGTTCTACCGGCTTCTCTTCTTAAGGGGAATACGCAAAAATATGAAGTCATTGAAAGAATAAAGCATTAAATGGAACTAGAATTTATTCAAGATTGGGAAACCATTTACAGCGAAAGATTTCAAAATCAATGGTTGGAATGGGTCGAAACGGCTGAAAACAGCCATGTTTTTTTTCACCCTACATTGTGCATGACTTGGTTGGATATTTATCGCCATTTGCGGAACATGAAACCTGTTTTTATTATTGGAAGAACTACTGAAACTACCATCTTTTTGCCGTTGGTTCTATGGCACAGAAACTGGAAAAATGCATTTCAAAAATTGCTCATTCCTGTGGGTTATTCAGATTTTGATTACCACGACCCACTCATTATTAACAGCAAAGGCAACGACAATGAATTGATTAATATTTTTCTTGTAGAAATTATCGCGAAGATATATTTTGATGTATTTCATTTAGACGGAATTAGTACATTTATTACGTTGAATGATTTCCGGATTACTCATAGTGAACCCTGCCCATACATTGATATTAACAATATTAACTCAATTGAAGATTATTTGACTTCTTTATCGAAGAATACAAGAAAAAGCTACAAAAGAAGAATTAATAATATCGAAGAACAATACGGAAATATCGAATTCAAACTAATAAATGATACCAATGGCGACGAGTTTATTCATGAGTTCAATAATTTAATGTGCCATCATACAAATAGGTGGCCAAATGCGTATAAAGCACCTAATTTTCATCTCGATTTACTCAAAAATGGTATTGATAACAACATTGTCTTCTTCTCTGTTATAAAAGTTGATGACTTAGCCATCGCCTGGCAGGTCGGGTTCATTTTCAAGGGGATTTATTATTTATATATGCCTGCGATTAATGGTGATTTTATGAATTATTCGCCGGGGAAAATCTCATTGGTCTTCAATATAGAATATGCGGTTAAATTAAAATGTAAAATCGTGGACCAGTTAAGAGGCGATGAATTATACAAGTCAGAATGGACAGATGATTATAAGACCATTTATAATTTCTCATATGACAACATCAGTCTTGTGTCTAGAATAAAAAAAGTAATTTTGAAAATTAAAAGAACTATCGTTTGATCACGCTCACTATCCCTTGCCTCCTTCTTGGCGGCACCGAATTTCAAACCTTACATTTGGTTAAGGCCCTTAAAAGTTTGAAACAAGAAGTATTGGTTCTGGTCTATTTTGAAGTAGCAGAAGAGATGATAAGTCTTTATGAGAAGGAAGGAGCCATTGTCAAGTGTTTACAATGGGAAAGGTCAATGTCGCCTCTAGCTTTTATCTTTCAGTTAAAAAACGTTTTCCAAGCGATTAAGCCCAGCGTAGTGCACGTGCAATACATGGCACCTGGTGCCATGCCAGTCTTTGCTGCGAAATTCGCCGGTGTACCTCGTGTCATCGCTACGGTACATCAGCCTTATACCAAAATCCATGGTTGGAAAGCAAAGTGGATTTTGCGTTTGGCAGCGCAGTTCTGCAACCCCTTTTTATCTGTTTCTCAAAATGCTGCTCGCTCTTGGTTCGGTCAAGCAACCTTAATCGACACCCAAAAACCAATTACCCAGCAACCTAGTCAATTGACGCTTTACAATAGCATCGATGTGGATCAAATTCAGAGGATTGCTACACAATACCAATTCAGAAAGGACCTGAGTTCTCTGGGAATCCATCCTCATACCTACCTCTTCGGAGCAGTTTCAAGGCTGAGAATTGAAAAAGGGTTGGATCTATTGATCACTGCTTTTGCTCAATTACTCCAAACATCTGATCGTGACGGGCGGTTACTAATTGTTGGGGATGGCCAGGACCGAAAAGAACTAGAAGCAATGGCGGCTGAGTTGAACTGCCAGGATAAAATTGTCTTTTATGGTTCAGCAGCGTGGGAAGAGGCCATGCAATTGATGGCACGTATGGACGTGGTAGTGGTTCCCTCACGATTTGAAGGTTTTGGATTATCTGCCGCTGAAGCAATGGCCATGCGCAAACCCTTGATTTGTTCGGATGCATTTGGCCTAGCGGAGCTGGTAAGTCACGAGCAAGAAGGGCTTTTATTTCGAAATGGTGATGCT
>JACCDK011122313.1_pt1 | contig 15593 bp, 13 predicted proteins | sample 7445871 | NCBI WGS metagenome assembly JACCDK01 (sample SAMN15323436, study PRJNA562643) | freshwater metagenome | isolation source: river surface water | place: USA:Blue River Watershed | collected 2017-08-15 | reverse complement strand
CCAATCTTTTTAAAAAACTCATTAATTATTACACTAGGTTCGCTGGTAGTCATTCTGATTTGCGCACTCGGTGCTGGATTCATGTTGGGCCGCTACCAATTTAAAGGCAACAATCTAATTTACGGATTTGTTTTAACTGGAATGTTGGTGCCAGCGAAACTTGCCATCTTGCCATTGTTCATTCAGCTTAAGTGGATGCACTTAATTGATACACATATTGGTTTGATTCTGGTTTACGCATCTGGCGCATTGCCCGCTGCAATTTTCATTATGGCGGGCTTCTTCAGATCGTTGCCGGCTGATATCGATAGCGCAGCGCGAATTGATGGGGCTTCAGAATTTCAATTGTTGCGTTTAGTCCTAGCGCCATTGGTGCGACCAGGTTTAGCAATTGTGGCAATCTACTCAGCAATTCCAATTTGGAATGACTTCTTCTTGCCGCTGGTATTCCTGCAGAGCCCAGAGAAAAAGACGATCATGCAAGGTCTCACCGTCTTCTTCGGTGAGTATTCATCGCAATGGGGTGTGCTCTTTGCTGGGCTAACGATTGCCGCGCTACCACTCATCATCTTGTACTTGCTGCTCTCCGAACAATTTATTAAGGGGCTTACTGCCGGAGCTGTGAAAGGCTAAGGGCATGAGTTATTTAGGCATAGACGCTGGCGCAACCGCTACTAAATGGGCTTTATTTGATGGGTCGCAAATTGTGGCGAGTGGAAAATGCGCCGCGATGGATGGCCATATTTACCGCCCAGAATCCAAAGCTCGTGCCATTGAAGTGTTAACTGAAATCTCGGCTGCCGTAAATGGCGCTGAAATAAAAGGGGTATTTGCTGGAATCACTGGCGCCGCCGCTGAAGACAGTGCAACTGACCCGCTAGGTCAGATTTTTCATAGTTATTTTCCTAATGCAAAGGTCCGAATTGTTCACGACATTGAGTTGGCTTATTACGCAAACTTTGAAGTTGGTGAAGGAATCTTGCTCTATGCAGGTACCGGTTCGATTGCTATGTATATCGATGATGAAGCTGGCCCAGTTCGTGCAGGTGGCTGGGGTTATTTATTAGGCGATGAAGGTGGCGCATATTGGATTGGTCGCGAATCTATTCGCTGGGTACTCGCTGGCCTAGATACTGGCGAAGAAGTGCTTCCAGATTCCTTAAGTGATGTGATCTTGAAAGAAATCGGCGCAACAAATTGGGCGGGTATTAAAGCATTTGTATATTCCAGCGAACGTTCTGAGATTGCTAAGTTAGCAGCAACGGTTGGCCGCTTAGCTGATGCTGGCGATGCTGATGCACAAGGAATTATTTACGAAGCCAGCCAATTCTTAATTGCACTGGTACATCAACTTGATACACAAATTGAAAATGCACCTCGCATCGTGATTGCCGGGGGAGTCTGCCAAGAGGGATCATTTATGGCCAAGGCGCTTTACTCATTTTTCAGCGAGCGAATTAGTATTTCTGATTGCGATATCGCGCAACGAGCAGCGGAATTAGCGCTCGATATTTAGAAGCTCTGGATATTTAGTAGCTTCTGGAATTTCTACTCAGCGATTTTTACGCGCTGTAGCGCTTGATCTAGCCGCGAGACTTCGTAAATTTCCATGCCTGGGATTTTCACGTCAGAACCCACTGGCACCAAAGCCCGCTTGAAACCTAAGCGATGAGCTTCAGCCAAACGGCGCGATACGCCACTGACTTTACGAATTTCACCAGCTAAGCCAACTTCGCCAATGGCGACTAAATCAGCAGGTAATGCAAGGGCTTTAGCCGCTGAGGCAACTGCCAAAGCAAGGGCTAAATCAGCCGCTGGCTCGGACATTTTCATGCCGCCGACCGTTGCAGCGTAAACATCGCGACCATTAATGCGGACATTTGCGCGAAGCTCAAGGACAGCCAGTGTCATGGAAGTTCGAGCAGAATCTAGACCACTTGTAACGCGGCGAGCATTTCCGAAATCATTTTCTCGTCCTTGTGAAACCAAAGCTTGACTTTCCGCGAGAAGTGGTCGGCGACCTTCGAGGGGAACGGTCACGCAAGTACCAGGCACTGGTTCGGCATGGCGAGATGTAAATAAACCAGTTGGGTCAAGAACACTTTCAATGCCGGTATCACTTAAATCAAAACAACCAACTTCATCGCTAGCACCGAAACGATTTTTAATAGCACGGATCAGACGCAAACGTGAATGTCGCTCGCCTTCAAACTGCAAAACCACATCAACAATATGTTCGAGCATACGTGGGCCGGCAATTGAACCATCTTTAGTTACATGGCCAACTAATAACAAAGTGATATCGCGATCTTTACAGATACGTATAAGTGCGCCGGCAACTTCGCGTACTTGAGTTACGCCACCTGGTGCACCATCGGCTGCACTTGAGCCAATAGTTTGAATTGAATCGATGATCAAAAGTTGTGGTTTAACTTCATCGATATGTGTGATGACTGCGCCTAAATCTGTTTCAGATGCCAGCCATAACTGTGGATCAATAGCGTTAATGCGTTCGGCGCGTAAGCGAACTTGCGAAGCTGATTCTTCGCCGCTTATGTATAGCGCTGGAATATTATTCTTAGCCGTTTGTGCCGCAACTGAAAGTAAAAGTGTTGATTTACCAACGCCAGGTTCGCCAGCTAGCAAAATTGCAGCTCCTGGCACTAAGCCACCACCTAATACGCGATCGAGTTCTGAGACCCCAGTTGGTTTGGCACTTGCGGCCGATAAATCAACATCGCCGATTGGCGTTGCTGAATGCGTAACTCGACCGGCAACTAGTGAAAGTTTCTTAGGAGCAGCAATCTCTTCAACGCTGCCCCATGCCTGGCATTCACCGCAGCGACCAACCCATTTCTGTGAAGTCCAGCCACATTCGGCGCACTTAAAGGGGTCTTTTTCTACCTTGGCCATAACGAAACCCTAGATGCTAGGACTGACTTTTTTCTTTCTGCGCCTGCAGAGTTGCTGGGTGCTGAAGAACGAAGAGAGGTAGCGAACGTGCTTGCGCCGCTTTAATTCCCTCAACTCGTGCATCGCAGAGTTTTGCCAAAACTTCGTATGCCGCTTGTCCCATCAACGCAACTAACTCGGCGCGGTTAGAAAGATAGACAGGTTGAGAACCAACGTGAGCATCGGAGTTACTGGTGCAGTACCAATCGAAATCTTCACCACCGTCGCCCCAAGCAAGTCGCTCATATTCACCTAGAACGGTAATTGAATAAGTGCGCTCGCCAACTTCGCGTGATTCAAAAGAGCGACGCATCGGCAACTGCCAACAGACATCTGGTTTGGTATCAACAAAATGTTTATTTTCTTTTTGAGCAAGATGATGAAGCACGCAGCCAAAAGATCCGGTAAATCCAGGAGCTTCGTGACCTTTTCGATTTAAAAAGATACAAGACTCTTCGATCACTCGAGTTTTACGTTCGTTGTCTTCATCGCTTTCGGAAATTTGGAGCAATCCACCTGGCTTTTTCGGTTGCGCAGCATCGAAGTATTGCCACATATCGCGAGTTAATAGCGCGGCTGCGCGTTGAGTGCGAGCTTCATCTTCAGCATCTGAATACATTGCACCTTCAGTACAGCAACCATCATTTGGGCGATCGGCAAATACGCCCTTGCAACCATCGCCATAAATACAGGTCCAGTGCGAAGTCAACCAAGTGAGGTCGCACTTAAAAATCTCTTCGTCATCATTCGGGTCAACAAACTCGACCCAATCGCGCGCAAAACCTGCTTTAACTTCGGACATAGAGGTTGAGCCTATGCGTAATTACCAAAAAGCGCACATCATGAACAGGTACGATTGCGAGATGAAGACCGCAGTTATTGGTGCTGGAAATATGGGCGAGGCGTTAATCGCCGGCCTGATTGCATATGGCGAAACCCCTGCCAATATTGCGGTTTGCGAGAAGCGAGCCGATCGGGCAAGTGAATTAACCAGCCGCTACGGAATTTCGATTTCCGAGATTGCAGATAGCGTGAGCGATGCCGATGTGGTTCTTTTAGTTGTAAAACCGCAGGACATGGCAGCTGTTTTAGCAGAGGTTGGAAGAGCAATTAATCCGACTGCGACCGTGGTTAGTTTCGCAGCCGGTAAAAAGATTGCTTTCATAACTGATCACTTAGGAAAAACTAATTCAGTTATTCGCGTAATGCCAAACACCGCAACTATGGTGGGCGCCGGTATGGCGGCAATATCTCTCGGCACAGGTGTTACCACTGCTCAACGCGAATTTGTTTCGGGCTTTCTAGCCAAGTCAGGTCAAGTTGTTGAGGTAGCTGAAGAATTACAAGATGCTGTAACTGCCACTAGCGGATCTGGCCCTGCTTATTTCTTTGCCTTTGTTGAAGCCATGGTCTCTGGTGCTAAAGAACTTGGATTAAGTTCCGAAGTAGCAACGGCGCTAACCGTCCAAACTTTAATTGGTGCTGCCAAACTTTTGGCGGAAAGCGGGAAAACCGCAACGGAACTTCGCGAAAATGTGACTAGTCCAAATGGAACCACAGCAGCTGCCCTGAACTCATTTGCTGAAGGCGAATTAACAAAATTAGTTACAAGATCAATGAAAGCTGCGCGTGATCGTTCGATCGAATTAGCTTAAATGTTTCGAAAATTTGCGTTGCTGCTCGGCGCCTTATTAATGTTTTCAACCAATCCTTTAACTGCTGCACCCGTAACCCCGTTAACGATCGTAAAGACTATTCCGGTAGATCAAGATGTTGCCGGAATGTTAGTTGGCGATAATGCAATCTATTTATTTGGAAATACGCCAACCGGGGGTTATGTAACTGCACTAAATAAAGACGGTTCGCAGAAATGGCTACATAGCTTTTCGGACTTAACTGCATTGACTATTTCAGCAGGTGCACTCGATGCCAGTGGAAATATTTGGTTAGCGGGTGCCTCTGCAGCACCGATCGCGATCGCAACTTCAGCCACCTCAACTCCGGCATCTCCAACTCCAGCATCCCCAAATCCAACGCCAACTGCGGCAAATCCTGACGGCGTAATCATTGGCCAGGAAGGCGCGTTGCGCCCTGATTTGAATAACTTAACTCTTTGGAAAGTCAGTGCAGCAGGAAGCGGCGCCGGTAAATATCAGTTACCGCTTACACAGCCAGTCCTACCAACATCACTAAGTGTTAATAAGAGTGGAATATCAATAGTTGCTTGGCAGTCCGCTGGGTCATTATTTGTATCAGCTGATTTACTTGGGAAATTTGGCAAAACTCTGCGAGTAGGCAAAACAACCACAACTCTCGATAAAGTAATTAGAAATAGTGATGGCAGCAGTATTTTGCTTGGCAGCAGCACCGAATTATTTCTGGCGAATAAAGCTATCGGTGTTCGAGATGGCTTAATTCTAAAAGTAGATACGACCCCAAAAATTGTGCAATCAGTTAGAAGCGGCGAAAAAGGGGCAGCTAGAAACTGGGCGAGCGCTACATCTTCACTTCTGTTGGGCGGATATCTAAAGAGCAAAACAAGTTCGCTTGCGACGATTACAAAGTTTAGTGCAACTTTAAAACCAACTTGGACAGTCAGATTTAAAGCCACTTCAAGTGCATTTGTAGCTACTGGGGCAAGCACAACAACTTATGCCGCTTATGAAAATGCAGCATCTGGCACATTACAAACTTTTGATAAGACCGGCAAAATTCTGGCAACTAACTCTTTTCAAGGGCAACCTATCGCGGTCGAGTTCAATAAATCATCTGGCCTATATATTTACGCTGGTAATTCAATTTATACGTTGCCCGCAAAGTAATTTAAGCGGCAATAAAAGCGATTCGGCGATCTAAGGCCGCCAGCAAGAATCGCTTCTTTTCAATAGTTACAAACACGCCATGACCAGGTTCAGTGGTTTGCACTGATGTTACTAAGCGAATTGGGTTATTTGGTTGCGATAGATTCATAGAACAAAGCCGCATCTCGCAATTAAGAATTACCTCACCATTTTCAAGCGTTAGTCGCGCCCCTGGAGTGCCGAAGCTATCCAGAGTGGCGGTAGCTAACTCTTTAGTTTTACCGACGAAAGTACTTCTAATCTGATTGGGAATTGGTGCTGAATTGGTGCCAGCTGCAATCCAAACCATGCGAATTCCGGCCTTTTCAGGGGCAATGGCAACGTCAAAACCCGCAACCGGAATGCCATTTTCTGCTTGGTCGAGCGTTGTGTAGGTCCAGGAATTAGCCGAGACGCCGCTACGAGTCGCATATCTAACTTCGCCCGAAGTAATTTCTCGCTTTTGATTTATAACTAAAACTGAATCATAAATAATGTGTGTAGTTGTTTTGTTCACGTATGCCGCTAAGTGAAAAGCCACATCGCCCGTGGTGCGGTTATCAGTTTTGCGATCGCCATCAACTAACTCGTAAAGCCACTTGGTGGTGTTTATTCTTTTAGTGGCACCCAACAAAATTCCTTGGCTCTCGTCACGATAGAAAACCGAGATACCTGCCGGCGTGATTGCACATGCATTGCTAACGCTCACATCACTGGCAGTACGTACACGATCTGGAATTTCATAATTTTGAATAGCTGGACCATTGCCGTCAACAATTTCAAAAGTAAAAGTTTTGCCATCATACTGGGAATATCGCAAATCTCGATCAACTGAGTCAGGATAGAAAATGTGCAACTTCTGATTTGTGCCAACTCCTGAGGTGCAGAGCGAGATGTGTCCGGCAATTTTATTTTTGGTGCGGCCGGCACTTCCACCAGCACCATCTATCGTGGTTTTCTTCCAAACTAAACCATTCCAGGTTGCGATCTTTAAAGTACCTTTAACTGAATCAGTAAAAACAATAATTGGCTTGCCGTTAAAAGTTGTGCTTGCAATATCGCGACCATCGGTTGTTAAATCAACAGGCGCGGTTTTCCAAACTGCTTGCGGAATAATCGACTTAGTTATTGCCTCAACTGAAGTTCCCAAAGCGTTCTGAGCAGTTACTGCAAAAGAATATGGCGTGCCGTTCTTAAGGCCTGTAACAACTATCGGACTGCTGGTTCCAGTAACAGTTAGTGATGTTTTTAAATTCTTAACGGTGTAAGCAGTCACTTGCGCGGCACGGGCATTAGCAGGTGGGTCAAAAGTGATGATTGCGCTTTGATTTCCAATCAAGGCTTCAACATTTCTAGGCGCATCAGGAACACTTACGGCCAGACCAACTGGCGGCTTAACGCGCAAATCCTCCATCATGGCTAACAAAAGTGGTCCCGGCTGATGGAAAACTTCGCCGGCATCTAGGTTTGGAGTCATCACGGCATCAGGGCCACTCTTGGAGAAAGTAGCTTCATCCAAGTGGCTTACCGATGAGCCAGGCTCGTAATTGGCGGGTGTGTACATTTTTATTTTCTCGCCGCCATTTGCGCGCTTGCCGTTTTCGCCAATCCAATGCAGCGGTGCAGTTAGAATTTTTCCTAACTCTAAAGATGGAGTTGGAATATCTGCTAAACGTCGACCATCTGGTGTCTGCAGATAGGCATCAAAGGGTGTTGGTTGATCAATACTTCCGTAACCAAAAAATTTGTCATAAACATCAACTGATAAGAAACCTAAGCCGTGGGCAACCTCGTGCAAAATTACCGATTGCAAGTCATATTCAGTGCTACGCGGTTTATCGTCGCCACGTTGATTCCAATTAGCCGCCGAGTTAACTTGAATAATAATTTCCGGATTATCACGGTCTAAATCTTTTCCAGCGAGAGCATTGGCAAGAGCTGAGGGATACCAAAGCGTCGAATCAGGCGCGCCAACAAAGCCGGCAAAGTAACTGCCTGGTCGAGCGCTTCCGAGTACGTCACTATTTGCGCTTCGACCCCAGGTAGCCGTCACAGTTATGTCTGCAGCTGACTTGAAATTTACGGCCCAAGTATCAAGTGCTGCCTGCACTTCAGTACGCGCCCAATTTGGGAAAGAGTTATAAGTAATTGCAAACTTTGAAACTTTCTCTAAATTTGCCGAAGGTGCACTTTTAGAAGTTGTTGCATTAACAACTGGCGCGGAATTACCTGCATAAGTGTGTCCCCAAACGGTGGATGCACGAACTCGCACCTGTGCTTGCGCCGACGGAACGAGTAGGGAAGTCGAAAGGAGTGCAGCCGAAAGCAGAGCGATGCTTAATTTCGCTCTATTTGTACTGGATCTGCCCCACATATTGCGCAACGCTATCAGGGTGAGATGATTGCCCTATGACCGCTCAGCCTAAAATTTCCCGTGAAATTGACCCTTCGGAATACTCTGAAGTAATCAATCGGCTGCGCCAAGAACCCGCTATTTCTATGCAGAATTCAGCCGGAAATTCTCGCCCCGAGCCAACGTTAGATGAAGCGCGCGAAGATTTAGCGCGAGCAATTGGCGAAGTTGCGCATTCCCTATTTTCTAAAAAATACGGGCCAATGGTTGCAACTGTTACTAAAACTACCGCCGAAGCCGTACTGAAAGATTTAGAAAAGAACGCATATCGTGCGAAAAATGATGCAACTTTGATTGCACAAGAGTTAATTGATCGTGCGATTACAAAAAACCGGAGCAAGAAGAAATGACAGTTGTAACGGTTTACTCTCGAAAGAGTTGCCATCTCTGCGATGTGGCAGTTGAAAGTTTGGAATCAGTTAAAGCTGAATTGAATTTCATAATCGAGAAAATATATATCGACGGCAATGATGACTTAACAAATAAATATGGCGAAGAGGTTCCGGTAATTCATATCGACGGAATTCATCACGACATGTTTAGAGTCGATCTAGCTCGCTTTAGATCTTCCCTTGAAAAACATCGTCAGCGTCAATAATTCGATACGAGTAACCCTGTTCAGCCAAGAAACGTTGGCGGTTTTGTGCAAAATCTTGATCAACGGTGTCGCGAGAAACCACTGAATAAAAAGTTGCGCCACGACCATCTGATTTAGGGCGCAAAATACGACCTAATCGCTGAGCTTCTTCTTGGCGAGAACCAAAAGCACCCGATACCTGAATTGCGATCGTGGCATCAGGTAAATCGATTGAGAAGTTAGCAACTTTTGAAACAACTAAACACTTAATTTCACCAGTTCGAAATTGCGCAAAGAGTCGTTCGCGTTCTTTAACTGGCGTATCGCCCTTGATCAAAGGGACTCCCAAAACCTCAGAGAGTTCATCGAGTTGTGAAATGTACTGACCGATAACCAATACTTGATCTTCGGCGTGACGCTCAACCAGTGCCTCAACAACTTTGCGTTTTGTGGCAGTAGTAGAGCAATAGCGATAACGTTCTTCAGGCTCGGCAGTCGCGTACAACATGCGTTCAGCTTCAGTCAGATTTACGCGTACTTCAACGCACTCGGCTGGGGCGATATAGCCCTGTGATTCAATTTCTTTCCAAGGAACATCAAATCGTTTAGGCCCAATTAAGCTAAAAACTTCACCTTCCATGCCATCTTCGCGCACTAAAGTTGCAGTTAAACCTAAACGGCGGCGCGATTGAATATCGGCAGTAAAGCGGAAAATAGGCGCAGGTAACAAGTGAACTTCGTCGTAAATAATTAGACCCCAGTCATGCGTATCAAAGAGATCTAAATGCGCGTAAACACCGTTCTTCTTCTTTGTCATAACTTGGTAAGTCGCAATTGTTACTGGGCGAATTTCTTTCTTGGCACCTGAATACTCGCCAATTTCATCTTCGTTTAGCGTTGTGCGCTTTAGTAATTCATCTCGCCATTGCCGTGCTGCAACTGTATTGGTAACCAAGATAAGGGTCGTTGCTTTGGCGTGCGCCATTGCGGCGGCGCCCACAATTGTTTTACCAGCACCACAAGGAAGAACAACTACGCCGGAGCCACCATGCCAGAAACCTTCAGCCGCTAGTTCTTGGTAAGGGCGAATTTTCCAATCTTTTTGAACTAAGGCAATTTCATGTGCTTGACCATCGACGTATCCAGCAAAATCTTCGGCAGGCCAACCTAAACGCAATAAGGATTGTTTAATTGCGCCGCGCTGGCTGGGGTGAACCGCCACAGTTTCTTTATCAATGCGAACACCAAGTAGTGGTGCAATTTTCTTAGCTCGAATAACTTCTTCAAGTACGGCGCTATCACTCGTAATCAGAATTAATCCATGAACTGGGTCAGCTTCAAGGCGCAGTCGACCGTAGCGCGACATCGTTTCGGCAATATCAACTAACAAAGAATGCGGTACTGCATAGCGAGAATACTTAATTAACGTATGAATCACTTGTTCAGCATCATGTCCGGCAGCGCGGGCATTCCATAAACCTAAATTAGTTAATCGATAAGTATGAATATGTTCTGGCGAGCGCTCGAGTTCAGCAAAAGGCGCAATAGCTCGTCGACATTCAACGGAACCCGGATGATCGATATCTAAGAGGAGCGTTTTATCGCTCTTAACAATCAGTGGGCCATCAGTCATTTAATAGGTCCTTAATAAAGGCATGCAGGAAGTCAGTTCTTTGGTGCATCGCACTAACACTGGCCCATTCGGTGAGCGCATGTGCGCCGCCACCTACTGCGCCCAAGCCATCTAGAACTTGGGCACCAGCTGCGGCGGCAAAGTTGCCATCACTAGCACCTCCGACAGAGGCATGACCAAGTTCTGGAATTCCAATTGTTGCGGCAACTTTTTCAGCTCGCTCATAAAGCGCCTTGGTAGCAGTTGGTTCTAGTGGTGGGCGATTTAAGCCACCGATTACTTCAATTCGGGCAGCCGGATTATTTGGTTGCAATGCTTTGATAGCTGCGTCAACTCGTAGAAGTTCAGCAGTTGAGTAGGAACGGGCATCGATATCCAAAGTTGCTAAATCAGGAACTGAGTTTGTGGTGGTACCGGCACTTAGCATCGTTGGAACCACAGTGGTGCCATGCTGCGAATTTTCTAGAGCAGCAAGTTGCAAAATTAAATGTGAAATTTCTACAGTTGAGTTGATTCCATTTTCAGGTTCAAGTCCAGCATGCGCAGCGCGACCATGAACTTTTAACTGGTACATCGAAGTTCCTTTGCGGCCAGTTTTTACTTTGCCATCTAAAGAAGCTTCCAGAACTAATACCGCTTTAGCATTTTCGGAAAGTTCTTTAATCAAATTTCGTGAAGCATGACTTCCGGTTTCTTCGTCAGTAGTTGCAATCAATGCCACCGAACCTTCGATTCCTTTAAGTGCAAAGAGAGCTTGTAAGAAGCCAACTTTCATATCAAAAGTTCCGGGTCCGCGAATTACATCGCCCTTAATTTCAAATAATGGTTGATATGAACCCTTTGGCCAAACGGTATCTAAGTGCGCAAGTAAGACAATCTCAGGTTTAGCATCGCCCCACCAAAAAACTGGCCGACCCTCGATTTCACGAATCTGTGCCGGTGCACCTAAAACTTCAGCTGCGATTGCACTTGCAACTTGGACAACTTCGCGACAAGCACCAAGATCTTCGGTCGGAGATTCACATCGAACTAAGGTCTCGAGCGAGCTGATCATGAGGTCGGACATAGGGTTAAGTCTGCCGTATTCGGGACTTTGCGCGTTGGTCATAGCGGTGCGACCCCCGTAATACGCGGGATTCGAAAGCTTTGCATCTCACCCGTGGCATGGTCTCGAGCCACCAAGGCACCAGCTGAGATTTTTATTGGGTCAACTATTCGATGTGAAACGGCGCCATTGTTATCGGCATACCCAATTGAAAGTGCTTGTTGTTTCTCAACGTAAATCGCTAACAGATCCATAGTTTCATTTGCGGTAGTACGTGGCAGAGAGCCGAGAGCGTTAGCCGCCGAGTCGCGAATTTTACTTTGCTTGTGACTAGATTTTTCGCCAGCTCTAATTGAACGTACCGCTGCCGTCAGCGTTGCTTCAGTTGGCGCTTCGATTTCACCAATTACTCGTGGTGGCTTTGGTTTCGCTTTTGCGCGGTGTGAACGATGACCAGTTATCAGCGCACCATTGCTAGCTTCGGCGGCTGGCAAATATCCAGCATTGCGCAGAACATTCATAGCATCGGCTGCATCTAGATCACAGATTAAAACTTCGGCCGCAATTTTTCGCAGCGAAAGCACATCAAGTCGTTTGTCACTCATAATTTGAGCAATAAGCGAGGTGTCTTCGCAGCGAATAAAACTGGAAGTATTACCAACTCGTAATTTTCCATGTTTCTTTGCGACATCGGCAATTAAATATTCCAGCGGCTGTGGCATCGGAGTCTTTGAGGTCTTAACTAAAAACGTCCGAATTTCTTCGCCACTTTTTCCATGATCTAGTCCGCGACGGATTGATGCTTCGCTGAAACGGTAAACGGTCGCACCGCCTCGGCTTTCAATGTCAGCTACGGCCGAAAGATCGCGCGCAATGTCGTGTTCTAATGGTCCGGGTGCGATCGCAGTGTTGTCACTTTGAATCAAAATGTGATCAACCGGTTTAGGTAAGTCGGTATCAATCCCAATCTCATCGACGCCGGCCATAAAAGCGCGCCCATATTTAGCTGATGCACCTTGGCCAGTAAACCCTAACCATTCCGCTTCACGCAGCGTCCATTGGATAAGTTCTTCCTGAATGCCTGGATTACGCTTACTTGGGGAGAGCCATTTAATAGTGCGAGTAAAGCTTTCTAAGTCCGGCGCCAGGTTTGGATGTTGATTAAGTAAAGTAATAACTAATTTGCGGGTACTTGCCGCATTTACGCGATCGAGTTCGGGGCCAAGAGCAGCAACACTTTTGGCTTCGCCGCGACCCACTAGTCCGCTAACGCGCGAAGTTGTTAACCAGTTTGCCGCAAGAGTGCTCCAGCGAGTTTCAGCACTTTGAGTTAACCAAATATCAAAGTTATTACTTGGCAAAATTCGATCATCGCCATCAATAGTTAGTAAACCAGAAAGATAAGAAAGTTCGGCAATAAATGCAGCGCAATTTTCATCGATGCCAATATGCGTTGAAATTAATTTTAAGTCACGAACTCCTAGACCACCAGAGCGAAGTGCATCCGCTGGCTCTTGCGCCCAGTAGTGCAGTAATTCTTCAACCCAACCAAGCACTGTTGATACATTTGCAGCAGCTGCCATATTTACGGATTTTTCATCCCGCTTTGATCCGGAAACTAATGGTGCAGTACTTTCATAGCTCTTGTGAACTTTTCCACCGCGCAAGAAAATTCCGACTTCGCGAGGCATGATTACTGTGCGTTGATCCAGCGGAACTAGAAACTTTCTATCTAACAGCCAGGCAATCCCAGGTCCAGGATTTTTAATGTCTCCAACGCTTCCGCGAGGTGGACCCCAAATTAATTGGGTCAGAACGCGTTTAGCTGCATCAGGTGCTTCGTTTAATTCAGTTAGTTTTAACTTCGCGAGTGAAGCCGGACCAAGTCCTGCGGGTTCATTAATTAAGAGTTGGCTAACTGAAGTTGGTAGCCGCAATCCTTTTTCAGTTGGATAGAGCAATCCAAAAATTATTAAGCGGTCAACTGCAATTGCAGCATCCTTGTGCGTAATTGAAATAACGTTTTTGAGCGTAAATTCTTCATCTAACGCTACGCATGCCTCGAGAATCTGAAATTCAAACTCGGTAAGTGAATCTATTGCGCGCGCGATGCTGTGAGATGACGATGCGCGAACTGCAAGGGAAGCTAAATCAGGCGGAACTGGTGAAACTAAATCGGGGCGGGCAGCAAAAAGCTCAGATAAACCGGCGTCGTCAAGCGAGCGCAGATAATCGGTAAACGAGCGAATTTCCATAACCGTCCTACATTAGTGGAAGGAAGGTTGATCCGCCTATTTAAGTTCTCGGCTAGCGAGATTTACGAGGGCGCAGCCAAGTTAAGGCGGCGGCTAATCGGCTAACTAGTGGCCCAAACACTTGGCTAAATTTGCGGCCACGGCGAAATTCATGAATCGGCCAGCCTTCACTCATCGCACGCAATTGCAAAATTGCATCAGGGTTAATTGCATTTGGTTTTCCTACAGCACGAAGCAAGGGCAGATCATTATGGCTATCTGAATATGAATAACACTGGGTTAAATCAAAATTTCGTTCGGCCGCTAATTTAGTGATGGCCACAGCTTTTTCAGCGCCGTGTAACAAATTACCTTCGAGAGTGCCGGTGTACTTTCCATCTTTGATAGTTGCTTTACTGCCGAGAGCGCCAGTAAAACCCAGCCTATTTGCAATTAGGATTGCCATATCTTCAGGTGCGGCAGTTACTAACCAAACCTCTTCACCATTTGCTAAATGTGAACCAGCGATATCGATCGTGCCTTGCCAGAGCGCTGGCGATACAAATTCATCATAAATCTCTTGACCGATTGCTTCGATTTCAGCAACATCGTGGCCACCAATAAAATCAGTCGCCGCATTTTGAAATTTAATAATTTCTTCTTTATTTTCCTTACCGGTTAAGCGAAATCTCAGGTTGGCTAAAACGAAGCGAGAAATATCTGCTTTGGTAAAAAACCCACGCTGATACATGCCTCTTCCGAGAAAGTAGAGCGATGACCCGTGGATCAAGGTGTTGTCTACATCGAAAAAGGCTGCTCGTTTTTGGGTGAGTGCCATGTCACTACCTTAGCGAGAGAAGTATAAATCCGACGCTTTATGCTTAGCGTATGACTTCAACTGTTCATGTGATTCGCCATGGTGAGGTAGAGAACCCTCAGAAAATTCTGTATGGCCGGCAACCTGGTTGGCGATTATCAGAGCGTGGTCAAGCAATGGCTAGCACTCTAGGTGAATGGTCAAAAGCAATTGATTTGGGTGCACTTCACGTATCGCCATTACAAAGAGCGCAAGAAACTGCTGCACCTATCGCAGCAGCACATAAAATTTCAATCACCACCGATGATCGCTTAATCGAAGCTGCAAATATTTTTGAAGGTAAGCCATTTGGAATTGGTGATGGTGTTCTTAAGCATCCGTCGGCTTGGCGTCATTTATACAACCCATGGAAACCATCTTGGGGAGAACCTTACGAAGAGCAGATCGCTCGCATGTTGGCCGCGATATTTGCCGCGAATAAGGCCGCAAACGGAAAAGATGCAATCTGTGTTTCTCACCAACTACCTATTTGGATCTTACGCAGTGCGATTGAAGGACGCCGATTGCTTCATGATCCACGCAAACGTGAATGTTCCTTAGCATCAGTCACCAGCGTTCACTTCGACGATGCTGGTTTAATTTCAGGTCTTTCATATTCTGAACCAGCGAAACACTTGTTGCCACCGAAAAAATGATTTTTAACCTACGCCGTTTCATTCTTATAACTCTTAGTGCCTTAGTTCTAACTAGCTGTGGAAATGGTGAAAGTTCTACTGCGCAAGAGAATTACATCTCAGGCGACGGGGCAGTAACTTTTATTTCAGCCAATGATCGTCAGTCGGCTCCAAAACTTAGCGGCGATACTTTGTACGGAACTAAATTTGATTTTGCTGGAAATAAAATTGCGGTAGTAAATGTGTGGGCTTCATGGTGTTCGCCTTGCCGGGCCGAAATTCCTACCTTTATCGAACTCTCGAAGAAATTTACTGACGTGCAGTTCATGGGAATTCTTACGAGGGATAACTTGGCCAATGCCGAGGTATTCGCGCGTCAATTAGCCGTTCCGTACCCTAATTTTATTG
>JACCDK012181857.1_pt1 | contig 15603 bp, 17 predicted proteins | sample 7445871 | NCBI WGS metagenome assembly JACCDK01 (sample SAMN15323436, study PRJNA562643) | freshwater metagenome | isolation source: river surface water | place: USA:Blue River Watershed | collected 2017-08-15 | reverse complement strand
TTTCAATTATTATAATCAATATAAATTTATAAAACTGTAGAGGAAAAAAAATTGTTGTTTAATGAACTTTTTTATTTTTCAATTCCAATTTTTTCAAAGAGGTTGAAAATTTTTTTGTGGGGGGGGTCAAGACTGACCATTTTAAAATTCTTTGTTATTTTAAAAAATACACCATTTTACAGTAATACACCATAAATTTCTTGAATTTTTAACTTATACTTTTTAATATTTTTTAATACTTTTTAATATTTTTTAATACTTTTTAATACTTTGAAAAAACTTAAAGATATATACCTAAGGTTTTTTTAATAAATTAATAAAAAATGAACAAAGAAAAATATGAGTGTCCAAGGTGTGGCTATACTACAAAAACAAAGCAAAATATATGGAAACATTTGTATACACTAAAAAAGACGTGCCAGGGAATTAAGAATACTTTAGAATTAAATGATGAAATCAAGGAGTATATATTGAATAATAGAAAGTATCAAACTACCCCTAATATCTCTAATCACATGACAAATATATATCAAAATATCACAACATACAATCAAATAAATAATGTGATATGTAAAATGGATGTATTAGAAAAGCTAACAAAGTATATATTACATTGTGGTGAATCTTTATTGGATTTTGATGATCATGTTTCACAAACTTATCAAGGAGCAATAGAAAGATTAGATAAGGATTCTTTCAAAGACTTTAGTATGAATCCAAAGACTTTTTTAGAAATAATAGATACATTGACAACATGTGAGAGTATAGAAAAATTAAATGTTTTGTATGACGAACAGTCTCAGCGAATACAACTTGTTGAATTTGGTAGGTGGAGATCAAAAATATTAGAGTCAGGTATTGATGAAATTTTACTAAAAATACAAAGTGGATATTTGGATTACTATGAGGAGTATTTACTTAGAAAATGTAAAGGTGCTAATACATATACAATGCAGGTTATAAAAGAAAGATTACAAGATTATTATAAGTTTTTAGTATGTTTTAACTTGGATCCTTGTGTAAAAGATATTAAATATATAGGAGATGATAAGACTGATATGATATACAAAATGTATAAGGAATTAAAGAATGAGTTGAAGAAGACGGAGGAAACCAAAACACGTCGCGCCGTAACTTGTATAATTAGACGTAATTGTAAAGCTAATATTATTGAACTTAATAAAAAAATAATGGATTTGATACAAGTTGATGAAAATTTCAAAAATCATGTACTTGATCAATTTTCAAGATATAGTAATCTTACTACACGTAATTGCGATGAAATAGACTGTAATATCTCAGATTAAATTTCAGCCATATATTATAATATACCATCATGGAAGTTCCTAAGAATATATTTCAGACATGGAAGACTTCCATAATTCCTGGTAAATGGCACGAGGCGCAAACAAGTGTAATAAAAAAGAATCCGAAATGGAGGTACATATTACTTACTGATGAAGATAATTTGAATATAGTTTCTAAATATTTTCCAGATTTTTTACCTTATTACAAATCTTTTAAGCACAATATACAGCGTGCTGATGCTATAAGATATATAGTGATGTATTTATATGGGGGAATATATTTAGATTTAGATTATATTTGCTTAAAATCTTTTGATTTGCTAACATTTAATTATGGATCTAACTATGAAGTGGGATTGATACCATCAAATAATACACAATCAATATTCACAAATTCATTTATTATTTCCAAACCAAAATCAGTATTTTGGTTGAAATGCATTGATGAAATGAAAAAACCAAGTTTATGGAGATATGTTAGTAAACACATGGAAGTTTTCAACACTACAGGTCCATTTATGATAAATCGTGTAGCAAACAGGTATAAGCACCTAGTACAAAAACTATCAAATGTTTCAATACCATGTAATATATGTTATTTGGAATCTTGTAAAATCGTGAAAGGACACGAGGAGTATTTCATCAAACCTATTGAAGGAAATTCATGGCATTCCTGGGATAGTAAGATAATGAATTTTATATATTGCTTGAATTTGAAACATATTATAATAGTTCTAATGCTTATAATAATATTCTATCATTTTTCTATCGTACGTAAAAAACAATAAAAATTAAATACTCATATTTCCTTTTAGAGCTGGATGATGGTAATATCCAATGATATCAAAGTCATCAATAGTAATAGTTTTTATATCTTTTATGTCCATGTTCGATAATCTATCATTTACTATAAGTTTAGGTGGAGAAAAAGGTGTTCTTTGCATTTGAGTATTGATTTGTTCAAAGTGATCATTATATATATGTGTATCACCTGTAGATATAATAAGTTCATGGGGTTTCATATTACATATTTTAGCAATTATATAAGTCAAAGTTGTGTAAGAGAATATATTGAATGGGAGACCTAAAAATGAATCAACAGATCTTTGGTACATATGACAACTTAGTAAATTTACACCTTCTTTTTCTTCAACATAAAACTGTACACTAACATGACAAGGTGGAAGTGCCATTTTATCCATATGTAATGGGTTCCAAGCAGACATAAAAATACGTCTACTATGAGGGTTTGTTTTTAATTCATTTATCATGTAATGTATTTGGTCAAATCCCTTTCCAGTATAATCATTTTTACATGTCTCATATTCTGCTCCAAAATGACGCCATTGAAATCCATAACCACACCCTATATCGCCTTCAGGGTAATTAGTGAGTCCTCTATTATCCAGAAAATCTCGTGAAGTATTACCATTCCATATATTCACTCCTTGTTTTTGTAATAAAGTAGCGTCTGTTTGTCCTTTAAGAAACCATAGTAGTTCTTTGATACATGATTTCCATGGAACAAACTTAGTTGTTAATAGAGGGACATATTCTTTGATATCAAATCGCATTTGGCGTGCAAATATACTTTTTGTACCAGTACCAGTTCTATCATCTTTAGGACTTCCCATTTTTGTGATCGCATAGAGTAATTTAAGATATCTTATGTCATTATTAATAATCTGAGATGTCGCTTTTTCATAAGTTAAAAAGCGGTAGAAAGCCTTTTCATTATAAGAGTAAAACTTTTCAGAATATTGTTTTAAGCTATGTTCAAAAAACGGAGGAAAGAGAATATTTCCTTCAACTGCTTTATCAATATATGTTATATGTAATTTAGAGGCTTGAGGTATAAATTTTTTATACAACTCTACACCACCAATAATAAATATGGTTTTTTCAGGGAAATCATAAAAAAGATAATCTAATACTTCTTCAAGATCTTTTATTTCTGTAAATATAGTGTTTTCATGTTGTCTAAATATATCGGGATTTGATGTTACAATAACGTTGATGCGATCTTTCAATGGACCAGATGGCAATGATAAGTATGTATTTTTCCCCATAACCACAATATGGTTTAATGTAATATTACGAAAGTGTTGTAGGTCTTCTTTAATATTCCAAGGAAGCATCCCATGTTTTCCAATGACCAGGTTATTAGCTATTGCTGCAATAATTTCAATATTTTTTTGTTTATTAGATATGTTACTTGTTATGTTCATTGTTCAGTACTAATGGTAAATAGTACTCTTGCCTTAAATATTTTTGTTCCAGCATTTTGATATCTTTCTTATATCTTTTGGCTATAATATTAAGAAGTTCTTTATTTTCTTCAATGATAATATTTTTTAATATTTTAAACATAAAATCACCTTTTACTTGGTAATCCATATGCTTTTATTATTAATAGGTAAATTGGTTTGTAAAGCTTTAATAATTGCAATAAATTTATTATATGTTTCAGAGTTTTGTTCTTGATGTTTGATCATATTTAACATTTTTTCAATTTTTGTATGCATTTATGATTTGCATATATTAAATAAAGTAGCATTAAAACGTAATGGTTATTTTATTTAATGATATTGAAACAACTAATATAAATATTATAAAGCCTATAAAAGTAGGTGATAATGAATATTTTGGTTTACGATATCAAGATAATTCTAAATGTATACCTTTTATAATTCAAACACCATTTCTATATGTAAAATATAGACCTAGTGTTTTTCAGAGTGGATATATGAGACTAGATATGGAACTTTGTGAAGAAAGTATAGATATAATATCAAAAATAGAGAAATATATATATTCAAGGTTGACTAAAAAATTCAAGAGTAAATTGCATAATTTCTCTTTTTCAAATAATGTACTGCGTGTTCGAACAATGAATTATAATTCTATAGAGGTATTTGATATAAACAAATGCAATTTAGATATAAATAAAATATGTAATGGTGATAAAATATGTGTCATTTTATTGGTAGATAAATACATATATAATGAACAGAAGTCATATATAAACTATAATATATTGCAAATTCAGAAGTTTGTAGTATTACCTCCATTGCATCAACAGTGCAATCCATCATATGAAAAATATCATAAAATGTTAAGACTTGGAATTCCTGAGATAGCTGTAAGACAAAAGATGCAATTGGATGGTTTATCTATATCTGTTATAGATGATGTCTTGAAGTATCTTTTATCCCAAATATATACTCAAAATACAATAACACCAAATACAATAACACCAAATACAATAACACCAAATACTCCACCAATACCTCCACCTCCACCACCACCTCCACCATTGTACAAAGCCTTTAACAAAAATATAGATAATAGTATGAAAATGACTGCATTATTTAATGATATAAATACAGGTAATTTTAAATTGAAAAAAGCACATATAGTAGCACAAAATGAAGCCCAAAAACAAAAAAATAAGATATTAAAGCATGTAGATACTAGTAGAAAAGTACCATCACTAGAGGAAATCCAAAACGCATTGAAAAATCTTCGAAAGATAAACTAAATGGTAAATAAAATAAACATTATTACTAATAAGTCGGGTATATTTCATATATATGTATATGTTCCTGCAGGTTCTATATATGAAATTTCTGAGACAAGTGGATGTTCACATATTCTTGAACATATGTTATTCAAGAATAAAGGTGACATTTCCATAAATCTTTCTAAAAGTTTAACAACAATAGGTGCAAAATATAATGCTGCTACATATAAAGATGTTACATATTATTACATTAAGACTTATTCTGATAAAGCCAAGGAAAGTATTAATTTGATTGGTCAGATTATACAGAAACATAATTTTAATGACCAGGAATTGAATACTGAAAGAAAAGTGATAATAGAAGAGTATAATCAAACACATGATGGATTTGATTATAAATTTTATACATTAGCAAATAGATCATTAATGCATGATGATAATATATATTTATCATCTGTAATAGGTGATATTAAAGTATTGAAGAATATTAAAGCAAATGAATTGAAAGCTTATTACAAAGATCGATATAAAGATATAATGGTCTTTGTGAATTGTGATGAAAAAATAAAGGGTATTGTGAAAAAGGAATTATACAAAGTATTTGGAACCAATCAAAAATATGATTTCAAAAATGAAGCAATGTTATCTAAAGCTAACTTGATAGAACCTAAATTAATATTTATAAATAAACAACTTAAACAATATGTAACTAGGTTTACATTTTTAACATTTCCAGCGGATAGAGTAAGAGACCATATAATTCTTCGATTTTTACAATATTGTTTAACTGCATCTGGATTATATAGTTTATTGAATCACAATTTAAGAGAGATCCGTGGTTTAGTATATACTATTCATTCTTATTCTGAGAAATTTAGATATACAGGATTTTATTATATACAATTGGGATCATCTTCTAATAAGACAGACTACATAATAAGTCTTATTATAAATCTTTTATCAAAATTAAAAAATCAAGGTTTACCTGATAAGGTATTAAAATTTTACAAGAATTCATATTTAAGTTCATTAAAAGTTCGTTATTTGGATGAAGAATATAGAACAGAAAACCTAGCTTTATCTTCTTTTTATGATAGTTTTATTGAAGAGAAACAACTTTATAAGATCATAAAAGGTCTGACAAATGATGAAATAAAAGATGTAAGCAAAAAGGCTTTTGACTATACAAAGATGGGGTTATTGTCCATAGGTGAATATAATAATGTAGATATGATTAGTAAAAGAGTTGAAGATATAATAGATACGTATGGAAATAAGAATTCTAGATGATGCTTTTCACTTTTTCAATATCAATATTAGGTAGAACAGGTATACATTCCCATAATTGTGTTTTGAGAAATGTACAAACTTGAAAAGAGATGGGATATAAGTGACTATACCCATACTCTATATTATCTATTTTTTGTTTTTGATATTTGGGAATAAGATTAAGTGATTTATGAGGTAATACCAAAAGTAGCTGCTCTTTATCTATGATTTCAATATCTTGTTGTTGTAAGTGTTGTTGTAAGTATTGCGATTCATAGTTTTCATTTTTTATTATAAATTTTGAAATATCAGATAAAAATGGTGCTGTTGTATATTTATAATACCATTTGTTTGATGACTTGATATTGAAATAATAGTTAACATTCCAATTTAATCCATCAATATAATTTTTGCAAATTTCATCCACTTCTTTTATATTGGAATATGATAGATTCAATAGGGTTTTGTAGTAGGTTGCTTTCCAGAACATATCATTATCTGGATCTATTACCTTTTTTCTTTTGATTATAGGCATAAAGTTCAAATCATTGACAAACTTTTCAAGCTGAGATGAATAAGGTTTTTCGAAGTAAGGTGTATCAAAGTATGAATTTATGTTTTTTTTAATTCGTGTGTCTTCGGATTGACTCAGATTAGCAAGTAATATATTTAAGAATTTCATATTAATGGAGTGCTTTCCATCTATATTTTGAATGAGGTTTTCTTTTAATTGTTCATAAACTTTTCTATATTCATTACATATAATATGAAGTCCTTCATATTTTATATCCAATGAAATGAAGTGTGGTAGAAAATCATTTCCTAGCAAAAAACAAATAAATACATAATCATTCATATGAAGTGTATAGTTTGTTGCTTCAGGATATAAAAAATTACTAACAGAGGCACGCAGTGCATCTATGTTAACAAATTTGAATCCTAGATTATGTCCCTTCCCACGATGAGATGTAATTTGAGAATTTTCTCTCATCAAAAAAAGTTTAGTTTTATTGCAAGTTAGACTAAGCATAATTAAGTCTGCATCTAAACCATATATTACGTCTAAACATTTGTCATCTCCTAATTCTTTGATATATTGTATAATTTTATGTTCTCCTTCACCTTTTTCATCAGGACCAGATATAATTACTTGAAATGGATTGGTAGAACTAAAATGTTCTTTCAAAACAATAGTGAGTTTCTTCATAAATTCTGTTCCTGGTGTAATACAGTTGGAGTCCCATTCAGTATATGGGATATTATTATTTCGTTTGAAATTATTGATGAGAGAATTTTGTAATGCAGACAAGTGTCGTCTTTTTCTTTGTTGGATCATTTTTGCTAATGGAGCTACACCATCAATACCAATATATAATAACTGATCTGGTTTACAGCTATTTATGACTTCATAAGTATAATTTATAATATTCTGAAATATGGCTTTTTCCATGGAATCATAGTTATTCCATATTTTAGTTGTTACCACTTTGTATGCAGATGTATGAATAATAGAATTATAGTCTAAATATAATCTATTACATTTATTAAGATTTGTAAGAATATTTTTATTTTGTGAAACAATTTCTTTGAAATAAAATGGGATACCCATAATTGATTATACCTTGATATTCTTTTAAATATGATGATAATCAAATTTTTTATATTTTTAATAATAAAATGGCATCATCTTCATTCCAACTCTCAAAACCAGCGATTTTAGCATCAGTTGCTTATTTAATAATGGCATTCATAATATTGATTCCACTAGATAATGGAAAATGTGACCCTCAAAAAGGAGACTGTTATAACTTTGGAAAACGAATTTTGACATTACTCCTTATGTTGATCCCTATTGGACTTTCCATATATAGTATAAACTGTATGGTTGTTGGTAAGTGTATAATCTGGTCATGGGTAAATAGTATAATCATTGCTGTTTGGGTTTTACTGTTCTTAATTGCAATTGTGATGTCTACAGAGAATCGATCAAAGTTGACTGAAGATAGTATTGTAATTGTACAATATTAAAAAAAATTGATAAAACTCATTTAAAGTTAAATAAGTAAGTTATTAATATTATTATGGATCTCACAAAGAACATTGTTTTTTGTGATGCAAGCTACTTTGTTTTTTATAGGTACTATGCTATAAAAGGATGGTACAAGAGAGCGAAAGAATTGGATATAGATGTAGAAAACATCTTAAATGATGAAGAGTTTATAGGTAAATATGATTCAACATTTGAAAAATTAATAATGGACATATCAAGAAAATATAATGTTCCTTATAAAAATATAGTATTTGCTAAAGATTGTACCAGAGAACGAATTTGGAGGACTAAGTTATTTCCAGATTATAAGGCTTGTAGGGACGAAAAGATTACATCTTTCAATGGTGATATATTCAAACATACGTATTATAATCTTTTTCCAAGGTTGCAGAAGAAATATAATTTTATAGATATATTACATAATAATTTGGAAGCGGATGACGTAATAGCATTATTTGTGAAATATATTCGAAATATAGATCAAAAGTGTAAGATAGTAGTAATAACTAATGATAATGATTATGTACAACTTTATAAATATAATATTGAGATATATAACCTTCAAGCTAAGTCTTTGAGAGATAGAATTGAAGATGTTGATAATTATTTGGAATACAAGATAATTGTGGGTGATAAAAGTGATAATATAAAGTCTATTGGAAAAAAGATAGGAGATAAAACCGCTAAAAAAATGTTGGAAAATGAAGAGTTATATACCAAGATACTACAACAACCAAATGTAAAAGAGACATATATTCTTAATAAAACTTTGATAGATTTTGATTGTATTCCATCAGATTATAAAAAAGAAGTAGAAATGATGTATTCAGATATACTTAAACCTGGTATAGTTTGATACTTTCTCTCCTCGAAAGCAATGGTTTTATGTTTCTAGGGTCATTTTCGGCGTTTTAATTGTTTATTTAATTGTTCAAAAGTGTAAAAAACATAAATTTGTTATTTTAACTATTTAAAGACATATATATATAAAATTTGATTAAGATACTTAGAGGGAGATCATTATATCAATGTAAGAAAGATGAATAAAGAAGTAATACAAGATGATATATGGGACTTGATGAATATGTTGAAGATTTCTGATGATAATGAAGATAAAGAAGATGAAACAGGGAAAGAAAATGAGGGTAGTAGTAAAACTAATCAATGTGATGTATGTATATATTGTAAGAGTAACGATATAATTTTAGAAGATGGAAATTTTTTTTGTAAATCTTGTAGTAGTATAACAAATAGGTTTATAGATGCTAATGCTGAATGGCGCTATTATGGTGCTGAAGATAGTAAATCATCTGATCCGACTAGATGCGGTATGCCTGTCAATGATCTACTTCCAGATTCATCATTGGGTTCAGTAATTAGTAATAAAATGAATGAAAGTTATGATATGAGACTTATTCGTAAATATCATATGTGGAATTCTATGACATATAAAGAAAGAACTTTATATAATATATTTGATAATATAACAGTTAATGCATCAAATAATGGTATATCAAATTCTATAATAGAAGAAGCAAAAATGTTTTACAAGAAGGTATCAGAATCCAAAATAACAAGAGGTGACAATAGGAGCGGATTAATAGCAAGTAGTATTTATATGTCATGTAAGTCTAATAAGGTACCGAGAAGTACTAAAGAAATAGCAAGAATTTTCAATATAAAAATAACTACAATGACAAAGGGATGTAAGAAATTTCAGGATATAATGAAAATGAATTTGGAATCTACTAGACCTGAGGATTTCATACAGAGATTTTCATCAAAACTGAATTTAGATATAGAAATAAGAGAGCTTTGTAAACATATAGTAAAAAAAGCAGATGAATTAAATCTTGTATGTGAGAATACACCACCATCAATAGCTGCAGGTAGTATTTATCTTTGTATTATGTTATGTGATATAAATATTTCAAAGAAGGATTTATCAATTGCTTGTGGTATATCCCAGGTAACACTCACTAAATGTTATAAGAAATTATTTGCTAATCGTGGTCATATATTACCACATGAAACTATAATAAAGTATAATATAAAATGAAAGTAATGATGTTATGAAGTAAGGGTGTTATGAATACTAATTTTTTCTAAAAAGTTTATACTGTACGTGATCAGAGATTAACTCAAATCCCATATTAACTATTGTTAGCTGTGCAAGTTTTGTTGTCTCCCAGTCTGCATCATCCATAATCCAATATCCACCTTTTTTTAATTTAGGTACATAAGCTAAAACTTCATCAGTACTACATCTTTCGCTATGATTTCCATCTTGATGTAATATATCAATACTTTCATCTTCAAAAAGGGAAATGGCATCCATACTAGTTTTTCTAATACATCTTGAAACATTTTCAATATCATATTGAATAAGGGCAGATTTAAAAGTATTATATATATCATCATGGTTCAATGAATTCCACCATATATAGTTAGGGTCAGATGGATCATAATTTGTGGTAGACTCATGTTTTTTCCATGGATCTATGCCTATGCAGATACCTTTATCATTATTTTTAATTGCTAATGCCATTGGCACAAAGCTTCTTCCACCAAAAACACCCAGTTCAACAACTAATTCGGGTTGCGTTTCTACAATGAGATTATATAATATATTTGCTTTTTCTTCTGTACACCATCCATGCATATTGAATATTGATTTAGGAAGCATGTTTTGTGGCATGTTTTGTATCATCATAATATATTATTTTTTCCATAAGAAACTCATTTGGAATGTTTAAAATCACTTGATCTTTATCACCTAATCCACAACATACATACCATGTATCACTAAGTTTATCAAAAATAGCACCAGAAGGATATAAAATTCTTTCATCATTACTCAAACCCAATTCATCCATATTGAATGGATAAGTGAACCCTTTTATATTCATATTAATGTCTAGTAATATCAAAATAAGCCTGTATGTTTCTCCAGGATATTCTCTACTATGTGCAAATATATAGTATATATTATTTAATAATATAGGAAATGTTCCACTTCTTATATCAAAGTAAAATTTTGAAACATAAAATATGGAGTTGGAACTTTGGAAATGTTTATAAGTGTTTAAATTTTTGTTCAATATAGGTTTATTTTTATAATATAATTGTTTATCTTTATCATATGGATGTAACCATTCTTTTGTTATAAATGTTGTACCATCTTCATTTATAATTTTTAAAGGATATAAAGTATATATGATTTTATCATCAATAAACAACCAGTTTTTTTCGTATTTGTTAAGTTTATAATTACTTAGATTATGTTCATTCATATTGAAGTTTACTTCTACACCATCACATGTAACTTTTTTATTATAAAAATGCAATAATATTTTAGAAACACTTACACCTTGTACTATATCATCAATAATATCTACGAGATTATATGATATATATAATTTATTATTTTTAATAATTGCTTTTGGATCTTCCCTTGGTTCATTTGAAAATATATTTCCAAATGGTTTATCTTTCATTACATTACCAAAAATATCAATGTACTTATAGGAGATATTACATGGTGATTTGGGTTCATTTGAGTTTCTATATATGTTTAAGATATCATATTTTTTTATATCATCTACTATGAAAAAAGGTTTATTATTATAAATAGCAATAATAGTTCCATTGAATGTATGTTTCATACAATTATCTGTTTTTTTTATTATATAAAAAGGTGTAGACATTTATGAAGTATAACGATTATTTTATAAATCAGATAAACGTGTACCATCCCTCCAATCTACCATATTAATAAAGTTGCTCGATATCTTTGTGGTATTATTAATATTATGTTTTATATACATGAGCATAGAAGGTCTAAATGGGAGATGTTTGGAGGACATGACATGTTGAAGCATGGCATGATCAGAGGGAATACCAACTTTATTTTTCATCAATGTATTATTTGTTAAAATTTTGGATTCTCTTATAAACTTGGCATTACCAGGTGCAAAATGTAGATCATCATCTTCATATGAAAACATTGATTTTGAATAATATATATCATTGGTGACTCTTCCTATTCTTATTCCAAAATCATAATCTTCTGCACCTTGGCCATCACAGCTTTCATCGAAACCATCTACAGTAAATGCTAAAGATAATGGCAATCCAAAAGAGCAACCAAATAGCCATGACCCTGCAACTTTAGTAGGTTCCTTTAAATTTAATATATTAGAGTTATAGCGACTATCAAGTTGTATACTATCTTGATCAAAAGTATATGAACCATCATTATTGCATGACAAATTTTTAACTTTAGCGTATGAACCATAAATAACATAATTATTTTTTTGTGCCCATAATACATCTGTGATCCATCCTTCTTTCAAAACACTTAGATCATCTATACAAACAAGATAATTAGTATCACAGTACATAAATGCTGTATTTCTAGCATTTGATGCAGCAAAATATTCGTTTTTACTTACTTTATATTTTCCTTGTATAGGACATGGTTTAGGTGAAATATGAACAACATTAGATGTGTAATTACCCCAATGTTGTTTAATCTCTTCGTATCTATCGGAGTCGTATTGTATCCAATAATCAATTATAATTATTTTTATAATACTCCAATCTCCTTTTATCTCTCTATTTAAAGACTTGAAGAACCATTCTATTTTAGGATCTTTCCTACAAGTAAAATATGCAATTGTAATGGGTGTAGTCATATTTTAATATAAAAATGATAAATTAAAATTCTTCTTCTGTACTAAATACATATGCATCCGTCTTTCCTACATTTGCTTTGCTATAATCTGCTACGTAATGTTCGAAAAAATTAGTTTTATTACTCAGACCGATACGTTCCATAAATTGGAATGGATTTTGTACATTATATATTTTTTCATATCCCAGTTGTTGTACTAATCTATCAGAACAGAATTTCACATATTCACACATCAAGTCACTATTCATACCAATTAGTTTAACTCTTAGACTTTCTTTTACAAATTCACATTCAATTTCAGTTGCTTCTTTGATAATATCATGGATAATATCTTGGGGTAATTTATTTGCAATATGTGAGTATAATAAGATAGCAAACTCACAATGCAATCCTTCATCTCTGCTAATGAACTCGTTACTTAAACATAATCCAGGCATTAATCCACGTTCCTTTAGCCAATAGATGCTAGCAAATGCAGAGCTGAAAAAAATACCTTCAACAATAGCAAATGCTACTAATCTAGTAGCGAATGATGCTTCTTTATCTTCTATCCATTTCAATGCCCAATCAGCTTTTTTCTTGATAGTTGGTACTGTAAATATAGCATCAAAAAGCCTTTGTTTTTCTTGAGTTTCTTTAACATATGTATCAATCATAAGACTATACATTTCTTGATGTATAACTTCCATAGCAATTTGGAATCCGTAAAATGCTTTGGCTTCAGGTACTTGAACTTCATTGAGAAATCTAGCTGCAAGATTCTCATTGACAATAGAATCCGAAGAACTAAAAAAGGCTAGAACGTTTTTGATGAAATATTTTTCATCATCATTTAGAACATTATCCCAATCAGTCAGATCTTTGGTGAGATCTACTTCATTAGGAACCCAAAAGACACTAACAGCAGTTTTATACATTTTCCATATATTATCATATTTAATTGGAAATAGTACGAATCTATTATTAGTATCGGTTAGGAGTTCTTCTGTTTGTTCTGCCATGTTATAATATATAAAGTACAAAAAATTTAAATATTATTTTTCTTTAAGCATGAACATTGAAAAAAATTACTTATATGCATTAAGATTTTTTACTTTTTGGATGGTTTTTTTAATTGTTTTCCATCATTATACATATAAATATGTTAATTTATTATATTTAAGTTATGTTACATTAATATGTGGTTTGTATTTATCATTTATTAATCCTAGAAGATTTGTGTTTTATTTTGAAGGAGTACGTTATGAGTATACAGGTGTTCAAAAATTTATCATAGTAGATTTGATTTTTCATATATTAGTATTTTATTTTGTATACAGACGATATGCAAGTTATTACACTAGTAATTATGATATGAGATTATTAGTATCATTCATAATTGTTATTATATATGCATTATTCAATAATATTAAGAAAATATATGGTATATCATTTATTGAATTATTTTCTGTATTTTGTATATCAACAATACTATATTTTATATTATTCTAATAGTATGTAGCTGATAAAAAATAAATATGCTTACTTAGTAAAATGGGTAATCAAGTTTCTTCACCGGAGAAAAAGGATAAAAATATCTTTGAAAAGGAATTACAGCATATAAATGGTATAGTTAATAGTATCGTTACAGAAAAAGATTTGTTTAAAAATAGAGATTATAATTTTCTGACCCAAGATGTATGTAATCAACATTATATATTAATGGAAAATGAGTTGAATAGACATTTAAAAGTGGAATTGAATAACTTGGGAACATCATTATACTTAATACCAAAGGATAATGAATCATATTATAAAAGATATAATTTGAGTAAAAGGGAAATATGTAAAAAGATAAGTAATCATTATATCAAAATACTGTATATACTTTGTTTAATAAAGTATGTATATAACCTTGAACAATATGGGGATTTTAGTATATCAGGAATAATCTTTCGTAATGTACAGTTTGTTGATAATATAATGGAGATAAACTTTTGTAATGTACCTCAAAAGGATTTTTCAAAAACAATGAAGGACGCATATAGATTGGACTTTGGGCAATTAGAAGGATTAAAATTTCTAACAAGTTTTTTCTTGGAAAAATCAGAAGCTCATTCTTTTATCAAGGTAATGAGAACAATATTATCTAGAAAGACAAAGTCAAAAATAGGAGAAGAGGTATGTGGATATATACTAGATGCCAATGCTTCCCTGGGTCATGTCAAAACTTTGGAGAAATTATATATGAATAAATTTGAAGAAAAGCTAGTTTGCAATACTAGAATGTTTAATGAACCACCTAGCATGAATAAGATACCTAATCTTCATATGTATGTTGAAAAGGATAATCCTATATTTTCGAAGGAGTATTGCAGTGAGATACATAAATTAATTATTCAATTGAATACACCAGGAGGTAAAAAGGTTTTAGAGAAATATAAGATGATGAAACAGAATTATTTGGATAATATTAAAGAGATAGAAAAGCTAGTAGACTTGTTAATAGTTAAAAGTAGTGATGGTAGTTATTCATTAAGGGATATAAGTAAAGATGCATTGGATTCTATTATATACAATGTTAAAGATGTAATTAAAACATATTATATACAGTCTTTATTGGATTTTCAGAAATTAATTGAGGTAGGGAAAAATACACCAAATATTAATATGATTAAATAATCAAATGGTCAATCAAGCTACACCTGATTTTAATAAAAAGTTATTCATATCGTGTTTATTGAATTCGTATATAACAAAGTATATTAATACGAATGTG
>JACCDK010514699.1_pt1 | contig 15603 bp, 13 predicted proteins | sample 7445871 | NCBI WGS metagenome assembly JACCDK01 (sample SAMN15323436, study PRJNA562643) | freshwater metagenome | isolation source: river surface water | place: USA:Blue River Watershed | collected 2017-08-15 | reverse complement strand
GAACCCCCACACCTTGCGGCACATGGACCTGAACCATGCGCGTCTACCAATTCCGCCACGTGGGCCTAAAGAAGGCGAGATTATAGCGGAATAATCTCCTGCGTCAACGAAGGAAATCCTGCTTTTCCTCTAGAGTCGGGGTCTTTTTGAGCACAGGTCTCGCCCGTCCGTTACACTATCTGTGTTTTTTCTTCCGATCGAGACACACATCTTTTGAGCCAGCCCCCGTACAGCATCCCCAGCCGGGAAGAAATTCTGGGCATTCTGCGCACATCCGCAGACCCGCAGACACTTGCCTCCATTGCCAAGGCGCTCTTTGTCAAGGACGTCGAACTTGACGGCCTGACACGCCGACTCGCCGCCATGGAGCGCGATGGTCAGATCAAGCCTGACCGCAAAGGCCGCATTCAGCTTGCCAATACGGCGAGTTTCATCGAGGGCAGGGTATCTGCGCATCGGGATGGTTATGGCTTCCTGATACCGGATGACGGTGAAGATATTTTTCTTCCTGAAAAGGAAATGCAAAAGGTCTTGCATGGGGATCGGGTGCAGGTTCGTGTTACCGGTCTGGATCGCCGCGGTCGTCCAGAGGGAACCATCGTCGAAGTCATCGCGCGCGCGAACACCCATGTGATTGGCCGGCTAGTCAACGAAAATGGCGCCTGGCTGGTGGTGCCTGAGGACAAGCGCATCAGTCACGACATTTTGTTGGCCACGGCGCCGGGCAAAGCACGCGCGGGCCAGGTGGTCAGTGTGGAACTGACCGAGCAACCATCGCGCTATGCGCAGCCCGTTGGCATCATTGCCGAGGTGCTGGGCGATATTGACGATCCGGGCATGGAAATCGAAATCGCTGTGCGCAAGTACGGTGTGCCGCATGAATTTTCCGAGGCGGCCAAGGTGCTTGCTGCAAAACTTCCTTTGGAAGTTCGACCAGTCGACCTGGAAAATCGTGTCGATCTGCGTGACATACCGCTGGTCACTATCGACGGCGAGGACGCGCGTGATTTTGATGATGCGGTCTATTGCGAGCCAGTCAAAATCGGTCGCGGCCATGGTTTCCGATTGATCGTTGCGATTGCCGATGTCAGTCACTACGTCAAGCCCAACGATGCGCTGGATGTTGATGCGCTTGAGCGCAGTACTTCAGTCTATTTCCCTCGTCGTGTGATTCCGATGCTGCCGGAAAAGCTGTCAAACGGCCTGTGCTCGCTCAATCCTGCTGTCGATCGTCTGACCATGGTGTGCGACGCAGTCATTACCGCCAAAGGTGACATTCACGCCTATCAGTTTTATCCGGCTGTGATTCACTCTGCTGCGCGACTGACTTACACCGAAGTCGCTGCCATTCTGGGCAACACGCGCGGCCCAGAGGCCACGCGGCGCGCGAGTTTACTGCCCCATTTGCAGAACCTCTACGAGCTGTTTCAGGCCTTGCTGCAATCGCGTCGCGAGCGTGGCGCCATGGATTTCGAAACGACCGAAACCTATATTGTCTGTAACGCTGCGGGCAAGATTGAGCAGATTTTGCCCCGTACTCGGAACGATGCGCATCGCCTGATTGAAGAGTGCATGCTGGCTGCGAACGTCTGCGCTGCCGATTTCATGGAGCGCCACAAGCATCACGGCATGTACCGCATTCATGCGGGTCCCACCGAGGAAAAGCTTAATCAGCTCAGAACATTCCTCAAGCAACTCAGTCTCAGTCTGGGTGGCGGAACATCGCCGACTGCTTCGGATTACGCAGCGCTGATGGAAAAAATCAAGGGCCGTCCTGATGCACTGCTCTTGCAAACCATGCTGCTGCGTTCAATGCAGCAAGCGGTTTACAGCCCCGACAATATCGGTCACTTCGGCTTGTCGTATGACGCCTATGCGCATTTCACGAGTCCGATACGGCGCTATCCGGATCTGCTCACGCATAGGGTGATCAAGGCGATTTTGCAGAGCAAGCAGTATCACCCCAAGGGCATTCTCACTGAAAGCCTGAACACCAATCTCTCACCTGCGGCCAGAAAAATGCAGGCCAAGGACAGGGCGGCGGGCAAGAAGCGCGCTGAGGGCGATCTCGCTATCTGGGAATCGCTGGGCATACACTGCTCGGCCAATGAGCGGCGCGCTGACGAAGCCTCACGCGATGTCGAGGCCTGGCTCAAGTGTTACTTCGTGCGTGACAAGCTCGGTGAAGAATTCACCGGTACGATCTCGGGTGTTGCCTCGTTCGGTATTTTTGTGCAACTTGATGCGCTCTTCATCGAGGGGATGGTGCATGTCACTGATCTTGGTGCGGATTATTTCCAATACGATGATGCGCGACACGAATTGCGCGGTGAACGTACCGGCATACGCTACCAGCTCACTGATCGCGTTACGGTGCAGGTCAGCCGAGTGGATCTTGATGCCCGTCGTATCGATTTGCGTCTGGTGACCCAGCCCGGCATACGAACACAGCTGAAAAACGAATCACGCCGTGCCGATAATGCTCATGCGCCTAAATCTGCGAGCAAAAAAACAGCAGCCAAGCGTGCGCCATTGACGAAACCAGAAAAGAAAAATGCAGGTGTGGCTAAAAAATCCCCAGCTCGTAACGGCAAAAAGAAACGTAAATAAGCACCGATCATGAAAACCCGACTGATTTTTGGCTTTCACGCAGTCACGGCCCGCATACGCCATGATGCATCGACGATAGAGGAGGTTTATGTTGACGCCTCGCGTCATGATCGTCGTATGGGCGATTTGTTGCGCGCCGCTAAAGCCGCCAATCTGAGAATCATTCAGGCGGATGATCAACGACTCGATGCGATGGTGGGTACGCGTCGCCATCAAGGCGTGGTGGCTCGCGCTGGTGAGTTATCACTGGCACGCAATCTCAGCGAATTGCTGGATGCCATTCAGGGCCCTCCGCTGCTATTGCTGCTTGATGGCGTGACGGACCCACATAACCTCGGTGCCTGCCTGCGCGTGGCTGATGGTGCTGGTGCGCATGCCGTGATCGCACCCAAGGATCGGGCCGTTGGGTTGAATGCCACGGCTGCCAAGGTCGCCAGCGGTGCTGCGGATACCATGCCTTATATTACGGTCACGAACCTGACCCGCGCGATGCGGGAATTGCAAGAGCACGATATCTGGCTCACCGGCACCACCGAAGATGCGGAGCAGACGCTGTACGACGTTGATTACGCGGGTGGCACTGCCTTCGTGATGGGGTCAGAAGGTGAGGGTTTGCGTCGACTGACGCGCGAAAATTGCGATCGACTGGTATCACTGCCCATGCAGGGCTCCGTGGAGAGTCTGAATGTGTCGGTGGCATCCGGCATTTGCCTCTATGAGGCCCGCCGGCAGCGCATTTTCGCTACAAAATAAATCCAATAAAATTCATTTTTAGCCTATCCGTTCAGCGTCCCATGTTCAGCCAACTTCAGGAAGATATCAGTAGCATCATCGAGCGCGACCCAGCAGCCCGCAGTCGCTGGGAGGTCTTGACCTGCTATCCAGGTCTGCACGCTGTAGTGATCCATCGCTGGGCCAATGCCTGCTGGCGTGCGGGTTTCAAATGGTTGGGACGATTCATTTCTCATATTGGTCGCGGTCTGACGGGCATTGAGATTCATCCCGGCGCTACGATTGGTCGGCGAGTATTCATCGACCATGGCTTTGGTGTGGTCATCGGTGAAACTGCCGAGATCGGCGACGATTGCACGATCTATCAGGGGGTCACTCTGGGCGGTACCTCGCTCTCCAAAGGTACCAAGCGGCATCCTACGCTGGGTCGAGGTGCCATCATCGGTGCCGGAGCCAAGGTACTCGGCTCGTTCACGGTGGGCGAGGGTGCCAAGGTTGGCTCCAACGCAGTCGTGGTTAAGGAAGTACCTCCCGGTGCAACGGCGGTGGGTAATCCCGCACGCATTATTGAAAAAGAGGTTCTTAGTACGCGTGAAGATGCGGCAGCGCGAATGTTTGCCGCGTATGGTCTAACGCCAAATGGTGATGATCCCTTGTCGAAAGCGATGCACGGCCTGATCGACAATGCGGCGTCTCAAGAGCTGCAGCTTGTAAAGATTGTGGAAGCGCTGAAGGCAGCAGGGATTCCCTGCGAGACTGTGCCGGAGTTAGATAAATTCAATCCGGAGCAGTTGAACAAGCTGGTGGAGTGAGGTTGTCGATGGATGGGGGTTTCGCACACTAGTATGTAGGTGCTGGCACTCAAAATCTTTTGCCAAGTCGCTTCGTGTTTGCTATTGCCAAATCGTCGGACACTCAATGAAAGACACTGGATCCCGGCCTGCGCCGGGATGACCATTTTGAGGCTAGCCACTTTTAAAAAGTCACCCCTGCGCAGGCTGGCATCCAGCGACTTTGCTTTACTCTTGGGTACAAGATTTCTACACGGCTTACATTTGCAATTCACCCGCAAATTTGGCTACGTGCTCATTCACACCCGGCCACACTCACCCGCAAAATCTCACCGTCAGCATCGATAGCAATCCACCCGCCGCGCACCACATCAGCATCACAATCCCAGTCGGGCAGTACGTGTCGAACCCGCCCGTCGTGCGCATGTACCTGCGGACGGTGAGTGTGCCCGTGAATCATCAGCGTCACAGCATGCGCATTAAACAGGCGCGCAATCTCTCCTGCATTGACGTCCATGATGGCCATGGGTTTGTCGCGCTGCGCCTGACGACTGCCCTCACGCATACCGCTAATGATCGCTTTTCGTTCGGCCAGTGGACGGGCGAGAAATGTGCGTTGCCATTCCGGGTCGCGTACTTGTGAGCGGAATGCCATGTAGGCTGTATCGTCCGTACATTGCGCATCACCATGCAGCAGCAGCACGCGTTTTCCTGCGATCTGGGCGACATGCGGCTCACTGAGTAAGCGCATGCCACACGCTGTTGCGAAAGTTTCACTGGCCAGAAAATCCCGATTGCCTGCGATCCAATAGATAGCGACACCATGGTCGCTTACCCTGCGCAGTGCACGAATCACATCGCGGTGAAAGGGATCTTCAAGATCATCATCGCCAGCCCAGTATTCGAAAATATCACCCAGCAAATACAGCGCCTTGGTCTTCAGCGCATGATCACGCAGAAAACCGAAAAACATCTCGGTGGTTTTCGGCAGATCGGGGCTCAGATGCAGGTCTGAAACGAACAGCGCGAGCGTTTCAGACGGGGCTGAGGCTGAGGTATTTGTGGAAAGTGTATTCATCGTTCAGGGCTTGCGCCTCAGACGATTTCCGCTTTTTCGATCACCACATCCTCGGTAGGTACGTCGGAGAACATGCTGCGACGACCTGTTTCTACCTTGCCGATCAGGTCGACCACCTCGGTACCCGACGTGACTTTGCCAAACACGCAATATCCCCAGCCATCCGAGCCTGGATAATTCAGGAAATCATTATCACTAACATTGATAAAAAACTGTGCGCTGGCTGAGTGAGGATCTGATGTGCGAGCCATCGCGATCGTGTAGCGATCATTGGTCAGGCCGTTGTTCGCTTCGTTTTCCACAGGATCTTCCGTGGGTTTTTGTCGCATGTCGGGTGAAAAACCACCACCCTGAATCATGAAGCCATCAATGACTCGATGAAAAATCGTGCCATCGTAATGACCTGATTTCACATAATTCAAAAAATTTTCCACGGTCTTCGGTGCCTTGTCGGCATCGAGTTCCAGCGTGATCTGGCCGTGGTTGGTGGTGAGTAAAACGCTCATGATATTCCTTGAAGTAGATAAAAGATTTATTCGATGACAGTCACAGATTCGATCACAACTCTGGGGTTCGGCAAGCCGTCCGAACCGGGTTTTACACGCTGTATTTTGTCTACCACCTCTGTGCCTGATATGACCTTGCCAAATACCGCGTAGCCCCACCCATCTTGACCGGGCCAGTCAAGAAAGCGGTTATCTTCAGCATTAATGAAAAACTGAGCGGTTGCAGAGTCTGGGTCACGGGTGCGTGCCATTGCGATGGTGTATTGCTTGTTTTTAAGGCCATTTTTAGACTCGATCTTGATGGCATCCCGGGTAGGCTTTTCCTGGAATTTTTCATCAAATCCACCACCCTGGATCATGAATCCAAAGATAATGCGATGAAAAATCGTACCGTTATAAAAACCCTCGCGGGCATATTCAAGAAAATTTTTAACCGTAATAGGCGCTTTTTCAGGATTAAGTTCAATCACCATTTCGCCCATGCTAGTTTTCATTGATACTCGGGGCGGGTTATCGGCTAAAGCGAGGCAGGAAATGCTACTCATGAGCCCGATAACGAGGCAGCGCAACAGATGACGACGGAACAGCAGCATGTGTTTTCCTTCAGTGTGAAAAAATGAATCAGGTAGTACAGCGTCAGCGGGCTGCCTATTGCTTCAATGTTATACTTCGTGAAAGCCGCATTTTAACAAAGACGGTCCGCAGATTTTTGGCAACACTATGTGCTTTACTTTGGCTGCACGTAGGCATAGTGGTCCGCCCTCGGGGATATCAGTTACATCACTTCCAGATCATTCATGAGTGTTCTTAGAATTTACAACACGCTGGCGCGTGACAAGGAAGTATTTTCTCCGATAGAGCCGGGCAAGGTGCGCATGTACGTCTGCGGCATGACTGTCTACGATTTCTGCCATCTGGGTCATGCGCGAGTTATGGTGGTGTTCGATATGGTGCAGCGCTGGCTTCGCGCTCAGCAGTACGAAGTTACCTACGTTCGCAATATTACGGACATAGACGACAAAATCATTCGTCGTGCCGTCGAAAACAAAGAATCTATCACAGCACTCACCAACCGCTACATCACGGCAATGAATGAAGATGCTGATGCGCTGGGCGTGCAGCGACCAGATCATGAGCCGCGGGCCACTGCCTACGTGCCGCAGATGCTCAGCCTGATCGCCAAGCTCGAAGCGCGCGGTCTGGCCTACCAGGCACCAGACGGTGATGTGAATTTTTCCGTTCGTGATTTTGAAGGGTACGGCAAGCTCTCCGGTAAATCGCTGGATGACTTGCGCGCGGGTGAGCGAGTCGATATCGACAGTGCCAAGCGTGATCCGCTGGACTTTGTGCTTTGGAAATCCGCGCGTGACACAGAGCCCGACGAAGTCAAATGGCCATCGCCTTGGGGCGCCGGGCGTCCGGGTTGGCATATTGAATGCTCTGCAATGTCATGCGACTTGCTGGGCGAGCAATTCGATATCCACGGCGGTGGTCAGGATCTGCAATTTCCCCATCACGAAAACGAGATCGCGCAGTCTGAGGGCGCGCACGCGAATACCTTCGTCAATTACTGGATGCACAATGGGTTCGTGCGGGTGGATGACGAAAAAATGTCCAAATCATTGGGCAATTTTTTCACGATTCGCGAAGTCCTCAAAAAATTTGACGCAGAAGTTGTTCGTTTCTTCATCCTGCGTGCGCATTACCGCAGCCCGCTGAATTACTCCGATGTACATCTGGAAGACGCTCGCACCGCGCTCAGTCGCCTGTACACCGCGCTCAAAGAAACAGCACCTGACACCGCGCCGCTGGATTGGAGCGAAGCGCACGCACAACGTTTCGCTGAAGCGATGAATGATGACTTCAACACGCCGATCGCCATCGCCGTATTGTTTGATTTGGTGACTGAGGTCAATCGTCATCATTCGCCCGTGATGGCCCGGCAGCTTCGTGGGCTAGGTGCGGTGCTGGGTTTGCTCACGCGCGAACCTCACACTTTTCTTCAGGGCGCGGTAGTGGCCGGCGGTCTGGCTGATGAAGAGGTCGCAGTGCAGATTGCCGCGCGTGCGCAGGCCAAGAAAGACAAGAATTTTGCTGAGGCTGACCGTATTCGTGGCGCCTTGCTGGAGCAGGGAATTGTGCTCGAAGACAAACCTGGCGGTATCACCGAATGGCGAAGGGCATAGATTCATGGCGACCAAATCAGATCCTCTGTTTGTGCCGGATTACTGGGAAAAGGCCAAGTCCGAGCTGATGCGGCGGGACCGCATCATGAAAAAGCTCATTCCCCGTTTCGGAGACTTGCAGCTGGTTGGGCGCGGGGATCCCTTTGTGACGCTGGCGCGTTCCATCGTCGGGCAGCAGATTTCGGTCATAGCCGCGCAGGCGGTCTGGGAGCGCATGCTGGTGGTGTGCCCGAAAATGACGCCCGCCCAAGTGACACGGCAGGGCCAGGTGAAACTGGCGGGCTGCGGTCTGTCTAAACGCAAGGTGGAGTACCTGTTGGATCTTGCTGCGCACTTCCGCGATGGTACGGTCCATGCAAAAGACTGGTCCTCAATGGACGACGAAGACGTGATCGCCGAGTTGATCCAGATTCGCGGAATTGGCCGCTGGACTGCCGAGATGTTCCTGATTTTTAATCTGCTGAGACCCAACATCTTGCCGCTCGATGACGTCGGGCTGCTCAGGGGTATCAGCGTCAACTACTTTTCCGGTGAACCTGTTTCCCGCAGCGACGCGCGTGAGGTCTCGGCCAACTGGGAGCCCTGGCGCACCGTGGCCACATGGTACTTGTGGCGTAGTCTGGATCCGGTACCGGTAGAATACTGATTGATTAGATGCAAGAATGCTACTATCCTTGGCGCCGCATGATGCGCCCCGAATGCAATTGCCAGGATGACAAGGAGTTAACGTGAGCAAAATCACCTTCCTCAGCTTTGAGCAGCCTATCGCCGAGCTCGAATCCAAAATCGAAGAGCTACGTTTCGTTCAGGAAGACTCTGCGGTTGATATCAGTGAAGAGATCGACCGTCTCTCTCAGAAGAGTCAGCAACTCACCAAAGACCTGTACGCCAAGCTGACGCCCTGGCAGGTATCGCAAATCGCCCGTCATCCGCAGCGCCCGTACACCATGGATTATGTAACCGAGATCTTCACTGATTTTCATGAGTTGCATGGCGACCGCACTTACGCGGATGACCAATCCATTGTCGGTGGTCTTGCGCGTTTCAATGGGCAGTCGTGCATGGTCATCGGTCACCAAAAAGGGCGCGATACTAAAGAACGCGCCATGCGTAATTTCGGCATGCCCAAGCCCGAGGGTTATCGCAAGGCCTTGCGCTTGATGAAACTCGCCGAGAAATTCAATCTGCCTGTATTCACCTTCGTTGATACCCCCGGCGCTTTTCCCGGCATTGATGCTGAAGAGCGCGGTCAGTCTGAGGCGATCGGTCATAACCTTTATGCAATGGCAGAGTTGAAGGTGCCATTGATAGCCACCATCATTGGTGAAGGCGGTTCTGGCGGCGCACTGGCGATTGCGGTCGGTGATTCGGTACTCATGCTGCAGTATTCAACTTACTCGGTTATCTCGCCTGAAGGTTGTGCCTCGATTCTCTGGAAAACAGCGGATCGCGCTTCCGATGCAGCCGAAGCACTGGGCCTGACTGCCCACAGACTCAAGGCACTGAACCTGATTGACAAGATCATCAACGAACCGCTAGGCGGTGCGCATCGTGATCCCAAGCAAATGGCCGTGCTGCTCAAGCGCGCTCTGGCCGATTCACTTCGCCAGGTTCAGGGCATGAAGACCAAGGAGCTTCTGGCCGCGCGTCACGAAAAGCTGATGAGCTATGGCAAATTCAAGGAAATCGCTTCCGCTGAATAATTCCACATCCGAACTGGATGCGGTATTTCAACGCGCGCTAGAAGACATTCTGGCGCGCGTTGTTGTTTCTGACGGTATCGCATTTCGCATCGCACTCGCTTTCAGTGGCGGTCTTGACTCGACGGTGTTGCTGCACCTTGCCGCAGCCTCCTGCAAGCAGCGCGGTATCCAACTGTTTGCGTTTCATGTTCATCATGGCTTGAGTCCCAACGCAGACCACTGGCTTGCACATTGTGAAGAGCAAGCGCAGCAAGCAGGTGTAGCGTTCGTCGCACGCAAAGTACAAATCAATCCTCATGACAAACTCGGTATTGAGCAAGCCGCACGATGGGCTCGTTACGATGCACTTGCCGACATGTGTACATCCAACGACGTGTCGTTGCTGCTCACTGCGCATCACCAGGATGATCAGGCTGAGACTGTCGTGCTGCAGTTATTACGTGGCGCAGGTTTGCCCGGCTTGTCGGCCATGGGCATTCTGCAGTCCGAACATGCATTATTAGGCGCTGGTATCGCATTGGGCAGACCTTTGCTGGAGATGACGCGCGCGGACCTTGAACTTTGGGCGGATACGAATGCGATAAAGCATATCGTCGATGAATCCAATGACAACCTGCGTTTTCGTCGTAATGAAGTTCGTCATCAGTTAATGCCGCTGCTCGAGCAACAACTACCCGGCGTACAAAAATCGATTGCCCGCAGCGCCCGACATCTGCAAACCGCACAGCGGCTGTTGGATGAGCTTGCGGCGATGGATTTGCAATCCTGTGCTGAAGCAGATTCGCTGGTCATAGAGCGACTCCGTCAGCTGAGTCATGATCGTCTCGACAATCTGCTGCGTTACTGGATAAGGCAATGCGGTGCCGATCACTATCCCAGTGATGCGCAGTTGTGCCAGCTGCGAGAGCAGATGCTGCGCGCTCGCGATGATGGCCATCCTTTGCTTTCGCTGTGCGGTCTCACACTGGAGCGCCAATCCGGCTATTTGCTTGCAAGACATGCCGAATCGCATCCGAAAAATTTACCCTCGGAGATCTTGCTGCACTGGCAGGGCGAATCAGAGATCGCGATACCGGCGTGGCAGGGCCGGCTGGTATTCGAAACAGCTGTCGGCCCGGGATTGGATCGCGTACAGCTCTTGCAGGGGCCACTGCGGTTGCGCCCTCGCAGCGGTGGTGAACGTCTCAAGCTCGATTCCAAGCGACCCTCGCGGACGCTCAAGAACCTGTTTCAGGAGTCCGATGTGCCGGCACGTGAACGTGTTTGGTTGCCCTTGCTGTATCTCGGTGATGAACTTGTGTTCGCCGCGGGTCTGGGCATGGATGTTAGAGCAGGGCGTGTCAACGAGGGCATATGCTTGCGGTGGCAGCGACAAGGTTGAGGCAGGCAATGGCTACTTCACATCGTCTATTTGTCATTCCGCATTGCAACATGTAAAATCGCGGGTTTTCCCGGCTTAATTTCCCTACTCTGAAATGGCTTTATTCGTACACAAATACGGTGGCACATCGATGGGCTCGACTGAGCGCATCAAGAATGTCGCGCGACGCGTCGCCAAATGGCATGACGCCGGACATCAGATTGTGGTGGTTCCTTCTGCAATGTCGGGTGAAACCAACCGGCTGCTCGGCCTCGCAAAAGAAATCACTGGTCAACCCGATCCGCGCGAACTCGACATGCTTGCTTCGACAGGTGAGCAGGCATCGGTCGCGCTACTGGCGATCGCACTTCAATCCATCGGCAAGCAAGCTGTGTCATACACGGGCTGGCAAGTGCCTGTCGTGACCGACAACGCGTATACCAAAGCACGTATCCAATCCATTGATGATGCACGCGTCAGAAAAGATCTCGATGCAGGTCGCATCGTGGTCATCACGGGTTTTCAGGGTATCGATGGCGAGGGCAACATCACCACACTGGGTCGTGGAGGTTCAGACACCTCAGCAGTCGCGGTCGCCGCAGCAATGAAAGCTGCCGAGTGTCTGATCTACACCGATGTCGATGGCGTCTACACGACTGACCCGCGCGTGGTCTCCGATGCGCGCCGCCTGAAGTCGGTGACATTTGAGGAAATGCTCGAGATGGCCTCGCTCGGCTCCAAGGTCCTGCAGATCCGCTCGGTTGAATTCGCCGGTAACTATCGCGTACCGACTCGGGTACTGTCCTCGCTGACTGACCCCCTGACACCGCTGGACGAAGAAGCTCGCTCCGGCACACTGATTTCGTTTGAGGAAGACACCCACATGGAACAAGCCACCATTACCGGCATAGCTTTCAATCGCGACGAAGCGAAAATCACTGTCATGGGCGTGCCTGATCGTCCTGGTATCGCTTATCAGATTCTCGGTCCGATATCGGATGCGAACATCGAAGTCGACATGATTATTCAAAATCAGTCAGTGGACGGCAAAACCGATTTCACGTTTACCGTACCCCGCGGTGATTATGAAAAATCACTGAAAATCATTGATGGTGAAGTAAAGCAGCATCTTGGTGCCAGCAATGTGGTGGGTGATGCAAAAGTATCCAAAGTCTCGGTCGTTGGCGTTGGCATGCGCAGTCATGTCGGCATCGCCTCGCAGATGTTCCGCACCTTGTCGGAAGAGAGCATCAATATCCAGATGATTTCCACCTCCGAAATCAAGATCTCGGTCCTGATCGACGAGAAGTACATGGAGCTGGCCGTCCGAGCCTTGCACAAAGCTTTTGGCCTCGAACAGGGCTGATTTGCTGAGCTTTTAGAGGTGGTAGCCCGGTTTCATTGACCAAAAGGCAGCAGAAAGCTATCATCCTTGTCTTTGCCGCTGTGGGTGTCTCACCTGCCGGCAAGTGGAGACCTGGCCGAGTGGTCGAAGGCACTTCCCTGCTAAGGAAGCATATGGGCTTAAACCTGTATCGAGGGTTCGAATCCCTCGGTCTCCGCCAATAGTATTTTTGGCGTATAAAACCCAGTATAATCAAGGGTTTACGTAAGTTATCAAAAAAGTTTTCAACACATGTTTTCACCACATGTGTTGAAGTCTTCAAGGGTGGATTCAGCGTCATTTCACAGCAGTGCTTTCAACTCAATTGAAAGTAATCACTGGAGCAGACAATGACTAAACGAATCGCAATCTACGCTCGTGTTTCGACTGACAAACAGACAGTCGACAATCAACTCATCGAACTCCGCAGTCTCTGCGAACGACTTGGTTACACAATCGTTCAGGAATACACTGATAACGGCATCTCGGGCGCTAAGAGTCGTTCTGACCGTCCAGCACTTGATCTACTCCTCAAAGACGCTACAAGGCGCAAATTCGACATGGTCATGTGTTGGAGCATTGATCGTCTCGGTAGATCACTTCAGCACCTCGTAGAAATACTCAACGAACTGCAAGCACTGCGTATTGACCTCTTCTTTCAGCAGCAAGGGATGGATACATCTACCCCGAGCGGCAGGATGATATTCAGCGTCTTTGGTGCTATCGGTGAGTTTGAACGTAATCTGATTCGTGAGCGTGTGCTAGCAGGTCAGCAGCGGGCAAAGGCGAACGGTGTGAAGCTGGGTCGACCTAGCAAAATGAACGACGGTATGAAGTCTGCTGTGAAGCTGCTGCGTGAAAAAGGCATGGGTATCAAGCAGATCGCTCGGGAATTGCAGATTGGCGTGGGTACTGTGTATTCGGTAATTTAGGAACTATATTCACCTCACGCATCACGCCGTCTCACTTCACCCGAACGATTGCAGGTAGGATTGACATCAAAGCGTTTGACGAACCGACCAATGTCTCAAAGTTCGTCAACTACATGCTCAAGAAAAACAAACATTACTCAATGATACCGAAAAGACCAGAGCATCTATTGATGTTTGCCCCAAAAGTTGTGATTACTTTTTTCCACATAACATTTTGAGCATCTTCTCGCCGTTAGACCTTGGTAAAACTAATTCCCACTTTTGGTTATTTTCTTTATCTGCGTAAGATTCAACAACTTTACCCGTACCCATTACGCCAGAATACTTAGCTGATCCAGCTAATGTCATCAGTTCTTCTACGCAGTTGTACGCGTCGCGAATTATTACTGACTTGAATTTTTTCCCAGAACTAGTTTGCTCTTCAAAATAGTCCATCAAAACCCAAATCTTTGCAATTTCCCCTTTCCTTGTAATTGTGGATTTGTCAATATACAGCGAAAAATCATCTCCTTTGTCCCAAAATTCCCACTCCGCCCAAGACACTGAGCAAGTCATCATTAGAAAAACAAAAAGAATTCGCTTCATAAATCTCTCCCTCACTCAATTTCCAAATCTTTTGCGGTAATTCTCAATCATCTCAGCAGAAACATCATTTGGATAACAGATCGGCGCGTATCCACCAGGCTTTGAATAAGCACTTCGTCTTCCACATGAGCTGCCATTTCGTGTTGCGTTATACGGGCATGGACAATTGCCCGGATATGATGCAATCGATTCACGGATAATCTGCTGCACAATCTCGGCATCAGATAAGCTTGTCTTTGCGCCAGCATTTGGAGCAAACAGAAGAAAGCAGATTATGAGTAGTAGCTTTCTCATATATTTCTTATCCGCTTATCTGATAACCAATACCCGACTTGAATCGCCCACAAACTGTGTATTTTGCTTACGATTGAGCGTCATCGCTTGTCTTGATACTTTGTCTGATAAGTAGTCTTGCATCTCGCCGACGGTAATCTTTCCGTCTTGATTTGCATCTGCCTCACCCTCCATGCCTTTCATCAAATAGAAGCTGAAAATGCCGTGCTTGAGTTCGGGGCTTGACGATGATATCTGATCATTTGCCGATGCAGTAATGACTGTGAAATTCGCTGGAAATGCATTAGCCTCAGACTTCAATGCTACTGGCTTTGCACTTGCTAGTAGCACATCTCCACCACGTGTCTGACCGCTGTAACAAGCATCTATGAACATCGTGACAGATTTAGGCTTTGCTGCTGCAAGTGCTGCGACAATCTCATTTTGAGAAACCGCTGTTCGTGAAAGCAGTTCTTTGTCAACGCCATGCGGAAGAAAGTATAAAGATTTGCCATCAGATGAAGGTAACCCATGCCCTGAGTAAAAGACATAGACATCTGTCTTGTCTTTATTGACTTGAATGGGTAACCAATTCTCAAAAGCTTTGACGATATTGACTTCATCTGCTTCGTCATCAAGCAATAACTTGATTTTCTCGGGTTTGATTCCTAATGCTCTAATTGCGTACTCACTGAACTCACGAGCATCGTTATTTGCAAACTCTGCATTCGGCACACGCTTGTAATTCTGAATACCGATAATGATAGCTACAGCGTCACGGGCTGGTGCTTTTTTTATTACCTCAGGCTTGAGTGAAATGAATGTGTCAGCCGCTGGTGCATACTGTCTGGCAACAGTAATAATTTTCGTGTCTGAGTTACCAAAGACATCAACAGCAGTGATTTTGAACTGCGTATCTTGCCCGACTCTGGCAACTCTCTTGATGGTGTAGTTACCATCTACTTTGCCGCCTTGTTCTTCACCGTTGATGAGTAGTGAAGCAGTATCAGCATTGGTCTGGACTGTGATTGTGGTAATTCCGTCAGCAGCAGGCTGCGTATGCGCGACTTGAAGATTGATACGCTGACTTTGCCGCTGCTGCTCACGTTGGCGTTTTTCTTCTTCAAGACGTTTTCGTTCCTCGGCTAATTGTTGACGTTGTCGTTCACGCTCTGTAATAAATTGCTGTTCTTGTTGTCGCTTCTCTTCTTCAAGTTTTCTGCGATCTTCTGCTAATTTCTCACGTTCTTGAGAAATAAAAGTTTCTTGCTCATTTTTTGGTGTTTTGTTCTCAGAATTTTTTATCTGATCTCCTTGATTCCCACCGAGAAGGGTTTTATTACACAAAGAAGATCCACTCAAGCAATGCCGGTAATTTCTGTCTAATTCGGCTTTTCTTGCGTCTTCTGTTTGATTCGCCGTAAGCAACTGCTTATTACACAAAGAAGATCCACTCAAGCAAT
>JACCDK010343668.1_pt1 | contig 15603 bp, 16 predicted proteins | sample 7445871 | NCBI WGS metagenome assembly JACCDK01 (sample SAMN15323436, study PRJNA562643) | freshwater metagenome | isolation source: river surface water | place: USA:Blue River Watershed | collected 2017-08-15 | reverse complement strand
GTAAACCAAAATAACGGTAGCAAGTGGTGTAACTAAACGAACTATCTGATTGTTGATCTTCAAATGAATAGTTTTCACCATTTTGAATCCAACTGATTCCGGCGTCTACTGATACTATCTTTGTAATCGGAACTCGAATTCCTAGTTGATGGGAAAACAACCTCCTGGAAGTTTCATTTATTTTATCGCCAAGTTCAGTATTACTGTAAAAAGGATTCAGGGAAAGGTCTCTTTGAACCAAATAGCTCGTGGATTCGTAAAAAACTTCAACAGAGGTATCTTTTAATCCATCCTTTTTTTTTGAAATGCTATTAAGTTCCACAATCTGTGCTTTGCAAACTGAACTCAAAAGGAATAAAAACAACAGAATATTTTTTTGCATATCCAAAGATACGATGAAAATTCCTTTATGCGGTTCTTAACCTATGTCAAGCCAGTTCATTATGAATGAGCTTTACATTTGTAAAAAAAATACGAATTATGACAACAAAATGGAATATTGACAACATGCACAGTGAAATTGGATTCAAGGTGCGCCACATGATGATTTCTAACGTACGTGGATCATTTGCTAACTTTTCGGCAACAGTAGAGACTGCCGATGACGATTTTACATCACCCTCATTTTCCTTTTCAGCGAATGTTGATAGCATACAAACGGGTGTTGCTGATAGAGACGGGCATTTAATTTCTGCTGACTTTTTCGATGCTGCGAATTATCCTACATTAGATTTTGCTTCCAAATCAGTTGAGAGAATTGCTGAAGATAAATTTGCAATTCATGGCAATATGACGATAAAAGGAAAGACATTACCTGTTGTGTTAAACGCTGAGTATGCTGGTATCGTTCAAGATCCTTATGGACAAACCAAAGCGGGATTAACAGTTGAAGGAAAAATCAAGCGAAGTGATTTTGGACTAACTTGGAGTGCTGTGACAGAAGCAGGAAAGGTGGTTGTTGGAGATGATATACATCTAACTGCTGAACTACAATTTGTCAAAAGTTAGTTTTATACAAGCTATTTGATAAGGTCACCTTTGGTGGCCTTTTTTATTTACCAATCTTTTTTCAACAGAAGAATATAAGTTAAGAGAAGAAAAATAAACGAGTAAATTACCGAGAGCCCTACATGAGCCCATGGTATTGCGAATACATAATCCGATTGGGTAAGTTGACTAATTGTCTTTATTCGTTCGAAAGGATAATCTACTAATCTGTGCATGTTGGCCAATGGGAAATAATCGTTATAAAGTTTTACATCATTGATTTTAGGTGAAAAAAACTTGAATTCTATCACCCTGCAAATCAGTTCAAACACGTACAACGCGAAAAAACTCAACAGAACGAGTACGATTCGTTTTAATAAAATACTCAAGAGTAAAAAGAACAATAAAAAATTAACGAGTTTAAGAAAATAACCGAAAGCAAAGTAAATTTCTTTGTTAACCGATTCAGAGTCAGTCACCGTAGAATACGTATACCCGAGCCAAAGACCAGTGAGATAAACCACAAGTGTTGATGCCAAACTCAAAATAAGAATAGTGTAGACTTTTGATAATAAGTATTCACGTTTTGATAGGCCGTCAATGAGATTTTGTTTAAATAGTTTTTCCGTGAATTCATTTGTAACAGTAAACATAATGATCATCCCTAAAAAAATCTTATTTAAACCGGCCATATAAAACATAAAGTTCCAAAGCTGAGGAAATTCCAAAAATCCTTGATCAATTAAATCAACTTCAATTCCGAAAAAAGGAATACTTTGAGCACAAATAAGTCCAAAGGCTATTAAAATAACGAAATAGATAATACCAAAAACGATAACAGGTTTGTAAGATGAGTTTTTTAACCACTCAATGTATACCAATCGAAAAAAATTATCCATGTCGTGTTAGATCAATGAATTGTTGTTCAAGTTTTTGATTTCGTTTCAATAAATGCGTTAAAACGACACCTTTTTTCATAAAAAATGCGTTCACAGCAGCTGGATCTATGGCCTCTTTTAATTCGATTTCAAAGGCATTGCCCACTTGTTTGTATTTTCCAAAAGCAGGGAATTCAACGAAATAAGAGCTTAACTCTTTGAGATCATGAGAACCAATTTCCAATATTCCAAAAGGTGAAAGTAATTCTTCAACTCGACCACAGAACAAGGATTTTCCTTCCTTTAGAATGATTACGTGTGAACAAACTTTTTCTACTTCATCCAATAGATGGCTTGCTAGAAGTATGGTAGTTCCCGTTTGTGCTATTTTTTTTATGAGTTCCCTGATTTGAATTATTCCTTCAGGGTCAAGTCCGTTCGTTGGTTCGTCTAGAATTAAAACTTCAGGATTCGCTAACATCGCTGCGGCAATTGCAAGACGTTGTTTCATGCCCAACGAAAATGTCGAAAACCGATCCTTCTTTCTTGCTAACAAACCTACTAAGGCAAGTTTTTCATCTATTTGATTGTATCCGATTTTTTTAATGTTCGCTACAATTTTAAGATTTTGTTCGGCAGATAAATAATTGTAAAAATTTGGTTGTTCGATAATTGCGCCTATTCTAAATAAAGTCTCGGTAGTTGTGCCAGGCTTATTGAACCATGTCCATTTTCCGCCACTAGGATTAATTGTTCCAAGTAATAATCCTAACGTTGTTGATTTTCCGCTTCCATTTGGACCGAGGATTCCATACACATTGCCTTTTTGGACTGAAAAGGAAATATCCTTAACCGCATGAATGCGCCTAAACTTTTTATCTAAATGAAGTACCGAAAGAATTTCAGACATGTCTTATGATAGACGAAGGTACTCATTATTTTTTTTGCGTAGCCTTTACCATTTTAAGTGCTTCTTGCACATGTCCCAATGGATTCAATTGCGAGTTGAAGACACCAATCAATGTTGAATTTTCATCAAAAATGTAAGTAACACGTCCAGGTAACAATCCAAATAACGAAGAAGGGACATTAAATAATTTTCTAATCTTACCATCGGAATCTGCGAGAAGGGTAAAGGGAAGTCGATGTTTTTGAGTGAATTGTAAGTGTTTTTCTTCAGTATCTGAGGAAATCCCAATTACCTGACAATCGTATTCTAAGAAATCTTCGTAGGTATCTCTGAAGGCACAGGCTTCTTTTGTGCAACCAGGAGTATCGTCCTTCGGATAAAAATAGATGACAGTTTTCTTTCCTTTGAAGGAATTCGAATGTATGTTGCGTCCATTTTGATCAATAAGTTGAAAAGTTGGACAATTATCTCCTATTTGCATGCGATATTTTTAAGTGGTTAGTGCTTTTTTGTATCTATCAAGCACGCGGTTTCGTGCAAATGTATGTTCAACTATGGGTTCCGGATAATCGTCCGTTCCGTATTCCGGCACCCATTTTTTGATATATTTTAATGATTTATCAAATTTTTCTTGCTGTGAATAGGGATTGAACACTCTAAAATAAGGAGCGGCATCACAACCTGAACTCGCTGCCCATTGCCAACCACCTACGTTACTTGCCAATTCAAAATCCAAAAGTTTCTCTGCAAAGTAAGCCTCTCCCCAACGCCAATCAATCAGTAGGTGTTTTGTTAAAAAACTAGCGACTACCATACGAACACGGTTATGCATGAATCCCGTTTCATTCAATTCGCGCATCCCTGCATCAACGAGAGGATAACCTGTTTTTCCTTCACACCACGCATGGAAATGATTCTCGTTATTTTCCCATTCTACTAAGTCGTATTTGGGTTTAAAGGCAGTGGTAACTGATGTTGGAAAGTGGTAAATAATCATTTGATAAAAATCTCGCCAAATCAATTCATTGAGATACGTGTCACTAGTATGTATGGCTTTCTTTGCCAACTCACGGATACTTATTGTTCCGAAGCGTAAATGAACGCTTAAACGTGAGGTGCCATTTTCTGAAGGAATATCGCGAAGGTGTGCATAGTTCTTGATTAGATCTAGGGTGATTTCTTTTTGCGGAAAGATGCCTTCGTTAGTTTCACTAAAACCTAGTTCTTCCAACGAAACCAATGGTTGCGACTCACAGGTCAACAAATTATCCAAATGGTTTTCACTTGGGGCATATTCAAATGCTTCTGCGCTTAACTTACTTTTCCATTTTTTGGCGTAGGGAGTGAAAACAGTGTAAGGACTCCCGTCATCCTTCATTACCTCTTCTTTTTCAAAAATTACATGATCTTTTGATCCGATAAAATGTTTATTAACCTTTGCTAATTGATTAAAAATATGTGAATCGCGTTGCTTAGAATAAGGTTCATAATCTCTGTTGGTATACAACGCAGAAAATTGGCCTTCTTCCATAAGTTGAGGAATGACTTCTGTAGGGTTACCCACTAAAACGAGTAGGTCGCTTTTGAATTTTTGGTATTGCTTTTTAATGTGTTGAAGTTCATTATGGATAAACAATATTCGTTTATCGTCGCGTGGAAGTTTATCCAGAATTGAGGAATCGAAAATAAAAACGGGCTGTATTTTATAACCACTTGAAAGTGCTTTATAAAGCCCTGAATTGTCGTGAATTCTCAAATCGCGACGGTGCCAAAAAAGCGCCTTTTCCATAATAATTTAACAAGGTAAGATAGATTTTGTTTAAATAAGGCCGTTAAATCTAGTAACTTTGCTACATGCTGTTAATTAGACGCATAGATGCCTTTTTAAAAGGTTATATTTCTGGCATACAATCTAAGTTAACTAAACGGCAATTTATGATGCTGTCTAGTGTGTTAGTTGGGCTTAGCGCTGGACTTGTCGCCATAACCTTGAAATCATTTGCACATTATATATTTAAATATGTGACGCATAGTTCATTTAGCAACGTGAGGTATTTTTACCTTATTTTACCGGCTGTTGGTATTTTTCTATCGTGGTTTATAGTTAAAAGATTTTTTGCCAATAGAATTCAAAAGGGATTGGGGCAAATTCATTATGCTCTTGCGAAGCGTTCAAGTTTTTTACCGCGAAGGAATATGTTTGATCAGTTTTTCACAAGTTCCGTAACCGTCGGTTTTGGAGGGTCAACAGGTTTGGAGGCGCCAATTGTGGTAACGGGCGCTGCGTTTGGTTCCAATTTTGCAAAATCATATGGTTTAAATTATAAAGAGCGCACACTGTTATTGGCTTGCGGAATTGCTGCGGGTATCGCAGCAGCGTTCAATGCTCCTATTGCAGGAGTATTATTTGCATTGGAAGTGTTATTGGTAGATATTGGAATTGGAGCCTTTACCTTGCTTATTATTGCCTCAGCATCGGGGGCTCTGGTTTCTAAAATGATATTGGATGAAAACATTTTGTTGAATTTCGTTATAACGGAATCCTTTAATTTTTGGAATGTTCCATTTTACGTATTTCTAGGGATATTGGCAGGTTTTATGGCTGTTGTACACAGCAGGATATTTACAAGAGTAGAAGCTGCATTCTCAAATAAAATAAAGTCAAATTTTACTAGATGGTGGATGGCATCTTTCTTCTTGATTTTGTTAATAGCAATTTTCCCTCCTTTGTTTGGTGAAGGGTATGAAAGCATTAAGAATTTAGCATACAATCAACCTGAAAAATTATTCGATAACTCTATATTGAATTTTATTCAGTTCAACGATTTTATTTTCCTACTTTTTATCGGTTGCTTAGTGTTCATGAAATCACTTGCAACAGGTTTAACAATTGGAGGCGGTGGAAATGGAGGTAATTTCGCACCATCTTTATTTATAGGCGCGTATTTAGGTTTTTTCGTGGCAAAATTTGTAAACCTATTTAAATGGGATGACCTACCCGAAACCAATTTCATGATGGTTGGAATGGCGGGGATATTAAGTGGGTTGTACCATGCACCGCTCACTGCAATTTTCTTGATTGCAGAAATAACAGGGGGATATGGATTAATGATTCCATTGATGCTTGTTTCCTCGATCAGTTACGTAATTTCTAAGTATTTTGAACCATTTCCTATGGATTCAAAAAAATTAGCGAGAAAAGGGGAAGCTTTTACTTCAGATAAGGACCAAAATGTATTAACTGGAATTAAACTTTCTGAATTTGTAGAACGCGATTTTGAAAAACTATCCCCAACACTGGATTTACGTGAGTTAGTACAAGTGGTTGCCTATTCCAAACGCAACGTTTTTCCTGTGGTAAATGAACATGCTAAATTTATTGGAATATTACTTTTAGACGATATTCGTGAAATCATGTTCAATGTGAAAATGTATGACAAAGTAAAAGTTGTTGATCTGATGAGAAACCCACTTGAAATCATACAATTGAATGATTCTATGAATGATGTGATGCGTGCTTTTGACGAGACGGAGGCGTGGATTTTACCTGTTTTAGATGGAGAGATGTACGAAGGTTTTGTAACTAAATCAAAATTATTCACAGGATATCGAAAACGACTTAAAGATCTAAATTTAGATTAATTCCCGTCGTATTCTACACTGTTATTCTCCGTTTCCCAGAGTTTAACGGTAAGGCCATATTCAGTTGCTAATTTCGAACGAAGTAAATTCCAGCATACGATAGCGATATTTTCTGCAGTGGGATTTAAATCTTTGAATTCCGGACAATCTAGGTTCAGGTTTTTATGGTCAAATCGATCGCTTATTTCTTCTTTAATTAAATCTTTAACTATTTTCAGGTCAATTAAATATCCTGTTTCCTGATTTACATTGCCAGATATCCAAACTTCCAATGTGTAATTGTGACCATGGAAATTTTCATTACTACATTTGCCAAAAACGGCTTTGTTTTTTTCGTCCGTCCAATCCTTTCGATAGAGGCGGTGCGCACTGTTGAATGTTGCCCTCCTACAAACTTTCATAAGTATCTATGCGTTTAAGTTGATCGAAATGATCGGTCATCAATATTTTAAACCAAGCTGTATACTGATTGGCATTCTCTCTAATTTCAGTTCTAATTTCGTCTAGGTTTTTCCAAGCGAATGCACTAACTTCATCTAAATTTAAATGCGGTGTATCGTCTGAATATCCCACGAGAACATGGTCAAGCTCGTACTCGGTGAGCTCATTATCGAGCTGTGATTTGTAAACAAATTGGAAGACTTCTTCGAGCTCTACTTCCATTCCCATTTCTTCTTTTAATCTTCTTTCACCGGCATCTTTAATCGTTTCACCTGGGTAAGGATGACTACAACAGGTATTTGTCCACAGGCCTTCAGAATGGTATTTTCCAAAAGCGCGTCTTTGCAAGAGTAACTCGTTTTTTGTATTGAAGATAAGAACAGAAAAAGCCCGATGTAATAGTCCTTTTTGATGAGCCTCTAATTTATCCATTAGACCAACTTCTTGGTCTAATTCATTGACTAATACCACAAGGTTTTGATGCATTACAACAAATTTAAGTTGTGTCTTAAGTATGAAGTTAACAAAATTCTCACTTTACGGTAGTTCGGAATACGTACTCTTTCATTTAAAATGGTATTTGCAGGAGTCCGTTTGATTTTTTTGAAAAGTTTGAAATAATATTTATACGCCATATAGACACCAAATCTGGCTTTTTTGGGAAGTTTCAGTATGCCCAAATATCCTTGATGAAAATCTAATTCGATATCAGCCTCAATTTCCTTCTTAACAGTGGCATTAAATTCTTGTAAATCTATTCCTGGAAAATACGTTCTGCCTAATTCTTGATAATCCGCTTTTAGATCGCGTAGGAAATTTATTTTTTGGAAAGCAGCACCAAGTTTCATGGCATATGGCTTCAGATCTTCGTAATTTTTTTGGTCTCCTTCTACGAAAACTTTAAGACACATTAAGCCAACTACTTCTGCGGATCCGAGAATGTACTCTTCATACTTTGATTGGTCGTAGGCGCTTTTATTTAAATCCATTTCCATGGAATTTAAAAATGTATCAATCAAATCGTGAGGAATTTGATAGGTGTTAACAACCCATTGGAAAGAGTTTAAAATAGGGTTTAGTGAAATTCCCTCATTAATTGCTTTGTAAGTATCTTCCTTAAATGAATTTAAAAGCGCAGCTTTATCGAAATCATGAAACGTATCCACTATTTCATCTGCGAAACGCACAAAACCATAAATAGAATATATCGGTTTGTGTAAATCGGGATGTAGAAATCTAATTCCAAGTGAAAATGAAGTACTGTAACGTTTAGTCGTTAACTTACTCATTTCTTGACTGACATCATCGAATAACTGTTTCATGTTTTAGTTTTTGGTATTTTTAATAATGTGTTTAGCAACAACTTCTCCGGAAATTATTGAAGGAGGAACACCTGGGCCGGGAACGGTTAATTGTCCGGTATAAAAAAAGTTCTTCAAGTGTTTATTCTTTAATCTTGGTTTTAGTATCGCTGTTTGACGTAACGTGTTTGCTAGGCCATATGCATTTCCTTTAAAAGCATGATAATCTTTCTTGAAATCACTGATACAAAAGCTTCTTTTGTAAACAATATTGTTTGATATATCGTTGCCTGTTAAATCACAAAGTCTTTTAACCAAAATATCAAAATATCTATTCCTAGTATCTTCATCATCTTTTAGGTCAGGAGCTATGGGAATCAAGAAAAATAAATTTTCCATTCCTTCGGGAGCAACACTAGGGTCTGATACGGACGTTACGCTCAGGTAAAACAGAGGATTCGTAGGCCATTTCGGATTTTTATAAATCTCTTTTCCATGCTCTTCAAGCGATTCATCGAAAAACAAATTATGGTGCTGAAGATTCTGTAGTTTTTTATTAACACCTACATAGAAAAGCAAGCTAGAAGGAGCCATTGTTCTTTTGTTCCAATAACCGTCAGAATAATTTGCATTTCCATTAAGTAAATGGCGATCTGTGTGTTGATAATCTGCACCTGAGATGAAAATATCAGAAGGAAAGTCCATTCCATTTACTTTCGCGCTAGTAGCCTGATTTCCTTTGTAATTGAACCCACTCACTTCGCTGTTTGTGAGTATAGATACTCCTTGCTCTTTGGCAATTTTTTCGAAAGCCTCTACAAACTTATACATTCCGCCCATGGGATACCAAGTACCCAGTGAAATGTCGGCATAATTCATTAATGAATAAAGGGCGGGAGTTTCATTCGGCATTGCGCCCAAAAACAACACTGGAAATTCAAGTAAAGAAAGAATTTTCGGATGTTTAAAATACTTTCTAATGTAAGATGAAAAGGAAGATAATAGGTGCATGGAAAACAAACCAGAAAGAACGCGTCTATCCGCAAATTCGAATATACTCAAGCTTGGTTTGTGCACTAAATCATTAATACCAACATCGTATTTATATTTTGCGTCTTCTAAGAATTTCCTAAGACTTTTAGAACTACCTGGTTCCAATGACTCAAACCATTGCTCCAACGCTTCCATGGAAGCAGGAACATCTGTATAACTTTTATCCGACCAATATACACGGTAGGAGGGATCCAATCGTTTTAATTCGTAGAAATCAGAAGTGGTGTAGCCAAACTCATTGTAAAATCTTTCAAAAACGTCCGGCATCCAATACCAACTTGGACCCATATCAAAAACAAAACCTTGTTCTTTGAATTGTCGAGCTCTGCCTCCAATCGTCGCGTTTTTTTCGAGAATGGTAACATCATAGTTATTTTTAGCAAGAAATGAGGCAGCGGAGAGGCTAGAAATTCCTGCTCCTAAGACAGTTACCTTGTTTTTCATGGATTAATTGGCTGAGAATGAATAGTCAGGTAGTTGTTCCATCAGCCTTTTTCTCGCTATAAATATACGGCTTTTTACAGTACCAATCGGAATATTTAATTTATCTGCAATTTCCTTGTACTTGAAACCCGCAAAGTGCATTTCAAAAGGCTCTTTATAGTCTTCCGTCAATGCATTGATTTTACTTCTAATATCTTTAACGGAAATTAATTCTAATGGAGTCTCTTCGTGGGAAGTTGAATTGGATATTAGAAATAAATCTTTCGAATTATCAAATATAGTTCCCGATTTAACTCTTCTGCGGTACTGATTAATAAAGATGTTCCGCATGATAGTAAATACCCAAGCTTTGAAGTTGGTTTGTGGCGTGTAATAATTTCTGTAGGTGATTGCTTTAAGCATGGTCTCCTGTGTAAGATCACGAGCATCTTCGCGGTTCCGAGTAAAACTCATCGCAAACGACTGTAAGTTACCTTCAATCCCAATTAGTGCATCATTAAATTCTAGAGTTGACATAGCTTTATAATTTTGTTTAATTAATAACAATCCAAAGTTAAACAAAAAATGTATAAGAAAAACAAAAAAATGTTAAACAAAAAATAAAAAAGCGAGTTTAAAACTACTGAATCCTTAACCGGTAAGACTTATAGAAAATAAAAAAAATTAAAAAAGATTCACATCGACATTTGCCAACATGACGTCTACAAGGCCTTCTAAATCGTATTCATGTTGCCAATTCCAATCCTTTCTTGCTTGTGAATCGTCAATTGAATTAGGCCAAGAGTCTGCTATTTCTTGCCTAAAATCGGGCGCGTAAGACATTTGAAAATTAGGAAGCACTCTCGTAATTGCTGCATTTAATTGCTTTGGTGTAAAGCTTATTCCACCTAAATTATAAGCTGATCGGATTCTAATTGTCTCCTTTGGAGCATTCATGAGTTCAATTGTTGCTCTAATTGCATCATCCATGAACATCATCGGCAGGGCTGTATTTTCTGATAAAAAACACGTGTAAGCATTCTTGGCTTTGGCCTTGTAGAAAATATCCACGGCATAATCTGTTGTTCCACCACCAGGTAAAGATTTGTATGAGATTAAACCAGGGTAACGTATACTGCGAACGTCTACTCCATATTTTGTATGATAATACTCGCACCATCTTTCTCCAGCAAGTTTTGAAATTCCGTAAACAGTAGTGGGTTCCATTATGGTAGTTTGTGGTGTGTGATCAGCTGGTGTTGTTGGCCCAAAAACAGCGATAGAACTTGGCCAGAAAATTTTTTTTATATGCTCTTCTTTGGCTAAGTCTAATATGGTAAACAAACCCTCCATATTTAATTTCCAAGCAAAATCTGGATTTTTCTCAGCAGTAGCGGATAACAATGCGGCAAGAAGATAAACTTCATCGAATCCTTTGTATATGATATAGTTTCTAACAGCGTCTCGATTCAAAACATCCATTTGCACGTATGGTCCGCCTGTCAATAAAGGTGGACATTCGATTTTAATATCAGCAGCAACAACGTTTTGATCTCCGTGTTTCTTGCGCAATTCGAGCACTAATTCAGTCCCAATTTGACCTCCTGCTCCAATGACTAATACATTCGACATAATAAATAGATTGCTACAAAAGTACTTTTTCTTCCTTTTAGATTACTTTATCGAGAAGAAAATTAAAAAAACTGATGAAAATCATTTAAATTAGTTCGATGAATACATTAATTTTGCCTCAAATGAACTGGTTGAATCTTAACGTATTAATAAAGCAGATGCTAAAACGAAATCCGGAGTGATTTTAAAAAGAGCTTTCGAAAAAATTAATTGTTCATTTAAATCAGAAAAAAATGCCTTTTTATCATAAATTAGGGAATATCCCTCACAAACGACATACTGTTTTTCGTCAACCAAATGGAAATCTATACCACGAGCAGCTTTTCGGTACAATAGGGTTTGATGGTATGTCATCTCTTCTTTACCATATTCAGCCGCCAACTGTGGTTAAAGAAATTCTTGGAGAAACGAATGTTGCGCCAGAAATTGCCCTCGACAAAAACATGACGATGCGCTCACTCAAAGGATTTGAGGTAACACCAAAAGATGATTATATCGCCAGTAGAACACCTGTTCTTGTAAATAGTGATTGCTACATCGAATTAGCTAGCCCTCAAAAATCGATGACGGATTACTTCTACAAAAATGCCGATGCCGATGAGGTAATCTTCATTCACAGAGGTTCAGGTCAACTCAAAACACAATTAGGTGTGATCGATTTTACTTACGGAGATTATTTAGTTGTCCCGAGAGGAATGATTTATCAATTGCACTTTAATGACGCAGACAACAAATTATTTATTATTCAATCTTTTCACCCAATTTACACACCGAAAAGATATCGAAATTGGTTTGGACAATTATTGGAACATTCGCCATTTTGTGAGCGCGATATTCGTCCACCACACAGATTAGAAACGATAGATCAAGAAGGATCGTTTTTGATTCGCATAAAGAAACAAGACGTGTTGTATGATTATGTTTATGCACATCACCCTTTTAATGTAGTTGGTTGGGACGGGTTCAATTATCCGTATGCATTTTCAATTCACGATTTTGAACCGATAACAGGTCGTGTACACCAACCGCCTCCAGTTCATCAAACTTTTGAAACAAGCGCGTTTGTAATTTGCTCTTTTGTTCCGAGGCTTTATGATTACCACCCAGATTCGATTCCTGCCCCATATAACCATAGTAATATTGATTCCGATGAAGTTTTGTATTATGTTGATGGAGATTTTATGAGCAGAAACCATATTGAGAAAGGACAAATTACCTTACATCCCGCGGGAATACCACACGGTCCACATCCAGGGGCATACGAACGAAGTATAGGGAAAAAGGAAACCTTAGAGTTAGCGGTAATGGTGGATACCTTTAAACCGTTAAAGCTCACGAAACAAGCTATTCAAATTGAAGATCCAACGTATATGAAATCGTGGATACATTAATCATTAATAAATTTTAATATGTCACAAGAACAAAACAAAAAAGTAGTCTCTAACGTCGAATATGGATTAGAGAAAATATTTGAAGGAGCGGAAGACTTTCTTCCGTTGTTGGGTACAGATTATGTAGAATTTTATGTCGGAAATGCCAAACAATCCGCACATTACTATAAAACAGCTTTTGGGTTTCAATCCCATGCCTATGCTGGATTAGAAACAGGATTGAAAGATAGAGTTTCCTATGTGCTAAAACAGGATAAAATACGATTAGTATTAACCACTGCTTTGAACAGTCAATCTCCAATTGGAGAACATGTAAAAAAACACGGTGATGGCGTAAAAGTAATCGCTTTGTGGGTGGATGATGCAAGAAAATCTTGGGAAGAAACAACTTCTAGAGGAGCAAAATCTTTCATGGAGCCAACAGTTGAAAAAGACGAGCATGGTGAAGTGGTGAGGGCAGGTATTTATACCTACGGGGAAACAGTTCACATGTTTGTCGAAAGAAAAAATTATAATGGAATTTTTCTACCTGGATTTCAAAAGTGGGAATCGGATTACAATCCTTCCGCTACAGGTTTAAAATTTATTGATCATATGGTCGGCAATGTTGGTTGGGGAGAGATGAACACTTGGGTGAAATGGTACGAGGATGTTATGGGATTTGTAAACTTTTTGTCATTTGACGATAAACAAATTCATACGGAATACTCAGCACTTATGTCAAAAGTAATGTCCAATGGAAATGGAAGAATCAAATTTCCGATCAACGAACCTGCCGAAGGAAAGAAGCGCTCTCAAATTGAAGAGTACCTAGATTTTTATGAAGGCCCAGGTGCACAGCATATTGCCGTAGCTACAGATAATATTATTGACACGGTTAGGCAGTTGCGTTCACGAGGGGTAGAGTTTCTTTCAGCGCCGCCAAAGGCATACTACGATGAAGTTCCTGCGCGTCTTGGGGAACATATGAGTATCATGAAAGAAGATATAAATGAGTTAATGTCTTTGGGGATTTTAGTAGACGCCGATGAAGAAGGTTACTTATTGCAAATATTTACAAAACCCGTTGAAGACAGACCAACGTTGTTTTATGAAATTATTCAGCGAATGGGAGCGAAAGGCTTCGGTGCTGGTAATTTTAAAGCATTATTTGAATCGATCGAACGCGAGCAAGAAAAAAGAGGAACATTATAATTCCCTTTGTCAGATTAAGAAAAACAGTCGAACTATCGGCTGTTTTTTTTTCTTTGCTTATTAATTTTACTAAAAATACTGTATATTTGCACCCACTAAAACGGAGGTTGTAGCTCAGTTGGTTAGAGCGTCGGATTGTGGTTCCGAAGGTCGCGGGTTCGAGACCCGTCTTCCTCCCTCAGAAAGGCTGCTGAAAAGCGGCCTTTCTTATTTTACATAATCTTGCTTCTGTACCAAAATGTATTGGTCATTTTCCATTTTGATGTAACCATAATCATAACAGAAATAGTACTGAGCCCCTTTCTGAGTCTTGTAAATATTAGTGAAATAATGAAAATTAAACCCCATTTCGGCTAATGAAATTCCATCGACAGTTATCTTCCCATTTGGGTTCATTGCCGCTAGAATTCGTCTATTTTTTCTCAAAATAGTATTGATACGTCTTACAGAGGCATTAGCATCCTCATTCTTTTTATTATTGAATGAATTCCTGCAAGAGTCACTGCAAAACTTCTGATCTTTTCTTCCTCTTAATTTATGTCCACATTCTTGGCAATTCCTTTCCATGTATCTTATTGTACAACACAAGATTAACAAGAATTAACAGCAAAAACAACCTTTTAGCGCCCAAACATTAAGAAATTTGTTGTCAATCCTTAAACATATGTTGGAAACGTCAGAACAGTCAATAAATCCCGCGGAGTCTTTGAGACAACTCTCGGAAGAAATTAAATTGGAATTAATTGGAATAGATAAACTAAAATCTGAAATTTCACGCGTAATCATAGGTCAGGATAAAATGGTAGATAGTTTAATTATTGCCCTCCTTACCAATGGTCATGTTTTGTTGGAAGGAACGCCAGGTTTGGCAAAAACGCTAGCCATTAAGACCTTATCTGAATCCATCGATGCATCGTTTAGCAGAATTCAATTTACTCCTGATTTACTTCCTGCAGATTTAACAGGAACCATGATTTACAAACAAAAATCAGAAGCCTTTGATGTTAAAAAAGGACCAATTTTCGCTTCATTTGTTTTAGCAGATGAAATCAACCGAGCACCAGCGAAAGTTCAAAGCGCCTTATTAGAAGCCATGCAAGAGCGTCAAATAACCATTGGTGATCAGACCTTTTCCCTACCTGATCCATTCTTGGTTCTGGCGACTCAGAATCCGATAGAGCAAGAAGGAACTTATCCCCTCCCAGAAGCTCAAATCGATCGGTTTATGTTGAAAATAAATTTAACCTATCCATCACCTTCAGAAGAGAAGTTGATAATTCGTCAGGCTATTCAGCCCGAAGGTGTCGACAAAGTTTCTAAAGTCATGACAACAAAAGATATTTCGAGAATGCGCGAATTGGTTCGAAAAGTTTATTTGGATGAAAAAATAGAACAATATATTGTGAATATAATTTCAGCTACCCGTTCTCCTGAACGCTATAGTCAAAATGGAATGTTGGTGTATGGTTCTTCGCCAAGAGGAAGTATTAATTTAGCCCTTGCAGCGAAAGCATTTGCATTTTTGAAAGGACGTTCTTTTGTTATTCCTGAGGATATTCGTGCAATGGCTGTAGATGTTTTGCAACACCGAATAGGATTATCTTATGAGGCAGACGCTGAACGTATTACTTCAAAACAAATTATTGAACGATTAGTTAGTGTGGTGGATGTTCCATAAGGTCGTAAATGGATAAAAAGACTCTTTTCTCTAAACTTCGAATTCTAAACCTAAAACCTCGATTTAGATCAAG
>JACCDK010965131.1_pt1 | contig 15605 bp, 4 predicted proteins | sample 7445871 | NCBI WGS metagenome assembly JACCDK01 (sample SAMN15323436, study PRJNA562643) | freshwater metagenome | isolation source: river surface water | place: USA:Blue River Watershed | collected 2017-08-15 | reverse complement strand
CACTGCTGTTCCGTTGGCAAACAACGAACCGCCGGCAATGATATTTTTTGCTGTGGCCATACCGCCTGACAAGGCAAACGCCGCAGAGGTGGTTGATGTTGCTTCTGTAGTAGACGTCAGACCAAAGGTACCGCCTACGTTTAACGCTCCACCTATACCTACACCGCCAGTTACAACCAGGGCACCTGTTGTAGAACTACTTGATGCAGTTCCGGCACTGACCGTGAATGCTTTGTTAGTGTGCCAGCGATCACGAAGTTCACTGCTAATACCGGCATCGTCAGCAAAATAAAGAATGTTGGCAAACACACTGTCTACAACAATACCAGCTGCATTGGTTTGGGCAGGAATAACTGGATCAGCACCTTGTGCAATAACAATCTGTTTGTCATCTACTGTCAAAATTGTAGAATTAATAATTGTTTGAACACCGTCAATTTGCACGTTGCCTTTGAACACAACATTTTGGTTGTTGTCAATAGTCAGTGCTGCTGCCAATGCGCCGCCGTCACGCTTGGTGCTAATAACAATGTTACCGCCAAGGCCATAACTGGTATTAGAACCAGTGGCATACATGCCTATGCTGGCCAGAGATTGGAACCGTCTTACACCAGTGCCGTCAGACAGAGCAGTCAGTGCAAGGCCGTTGAAGTAACCTAGATAATCGCCAGAGTTTACAGGAGCTTCTGTGGGGTTAGTGGTGTTGCCTAGTGTTCGGCTCTTGGCCACAGAAAAACCTGCTGTGGTCATGGTAACAGGATCGTTGCCGCCGTCTGTGAAATTTTGGAAACTTGTTACTGCGCCGCGCACAGAGAAAGTGTCAGTGCCAGCTTTGGTATTGCTGTCAATGGCCGCACTGGTTGCAAACAAGTTACCCCACCCCAAGCGCAGAGTAGGAACATCATATGAACCAATTCCTGCCATGTAAAAATTAGGATCACGGAATACAGGATTGCCTTTGGTAAGTTCTCTTACAAAAACAGTTGTACCCGAGTCTACACTTGAGAACTCAAATACATAATCACCAGAATCAGTAAATGTAATCAGTTTGCTAGAAGCAATGGCTCGCAATCCAGGAATAGCTGCTAGACTTGTGGTCAGTGTGCTTGGTAGTTCTAGAGTATTCTCCACGCTGTCGATGTTGATATACAAAAGCAATCTTGCATACTGCAACGAAGCTGGCCAATTTTTAATAACAGAATTGATCTTGATGCTGCCTGTGGCATTGATTTTGTGAATATTGCCCAGCGCCAAGTCCAGCTGGATTTCTGTAGCTGTGGCGCCACCAACTTCACCCCAATCATACACAGTTTCACTGAGGTTCTTGGTTTGGATGTTTTTAACTTGCGATCCCAAGAAGTTGTTGTCAAGTGAACTGCCTGCAAGGGCAGATTTCAAGATCACCTTGGCTTGCAGATCTTCAACTTCTTGTTTGATAAAAATGAAGTTGTTTTTGATGTTGGTAAAATTATCGCGAAAGCCCTGACTGTCGTTGTCTTGTCCTGCGATAGGGTAGTTACCATTGATATTAAACGGGTTTACTAAGCTGGCCATTATCTAAATACTCCGGTATTTGTATTATTTAGCTATCTCGTATTTACCTAAAAACGCCCGTCTTAGGAAACTTAAGATACTGGTCCAGTTCTCCTGGCTGAGAGTACTGATCTTTGTTGCTCACAAATCTAGTACCTTCTTCGTCGAAACTGGTGTTTTGAGTGCTGTCCGCTAGACTGTCGCTAACCAAGCTGTATTCTGGAACTGTTTTGCCGGGTTGGATTAACGGATTATATATTAACTTGCTGGTTTCATTGATCACTGTGACCACTTGCCCAGGCAGAATTTGGCGCTGAAATTGTAAAATTACCAGTCCGTTGTCGGTTATGGTTACGCCCCAAATTCCTGCACGTTGATTGCTGATCGAAGGATTGTTAAGTGCTTCTGTCCAGCCTGGAACAATTTGTAGGCTATCAAAAGTACCTGTATCAAATCCGCCAATTTGATCTGGTTCTAAACCAAAAGTTTCACCATACAGATTCCACCCGTCATTTGTGCCACCAAAACCTTCTTGCTGGGCAAATATCAAAGTATCTCCATCCTTTAATGAGTACCCTTGCACTGCCAAAGAACTTGCGCTGGTAAGATTTACTTGATCAAACGCAACTCCTCGGATAGCAAAGTTCACAGTAAAGTTGGCCGCCTCGGTTAATATAGTTCCTTGGTTGCCTACCACTACTGCTGCAAAGCCATTGCTGGCAATGCTGTTGAGCTGATTTTGTGTAACTCTATCTGCAATCTTCCAATTGGTTCCCTCAAGGCTGATAGCAATGGTTCCCCTTGCGCCCACTACATAGTAAGAATTGTTGATAAACACCACAGATCTCAAACTGTCTGTGCCTCCAATGCTGTAGCGTTGCCATGTTGGCGCACCTGCTGCCTTCAACCAAACATTACCGCCGTCACCCACCATTAGCCACTGTCCTCCTAGATATTTTACATCGTACAAGTTTAGGGTTGTGGTTGAGGTATCCAGGGTCCAAGAAACTCCGCCGTCTAGGCTGCGAATGATTTGACCACCTTCGCCCACCGCGATCCATTCACCGTTGTAATGATGAACTGCTCTAAGTGTTCGGTTGGCCAGTGTGACGATCGGCAAACTCCAGTTGTCTATATCAGTGCTTCTAATTACAACACCTTCGTTGCCCACAGCCACATAAACATAGGAATCGGTGTTTGAGTCATAGGAATAGTAAACGCTTTGCAAATCACCGTAAACCAAACCAAATCTTTGTCCAAATGATCTATCGCCTGGCAATTTGTCAATCACCAGCCCTCTGTCGCCCACCGCTAACCAACGTTCGCCTGTGTATATGATTGTGTTCAATACAACACTAGTCAAACCAAACGAGATCGTGTTATCTGTACCAATCAAAATATCAGCATTCAACGGCTCACTCAAAGTGATGCTGTTGTTGGTTTTACCAATAATAGTTGTACCTGCATTGACCACAGCAGGAGTTTGGAAAGTCAAAGCCACATTTGATCTGGCTTCAACAGTGCTGCTTGTAAATGTCACATGCACGTTGGCATAAGTTGCATTGGCAGTGAATTCTCTAATTACTGCACTATCTGGTAACCCAGGGCCTACAACTTTCATACCAGGGAATACGTCACCGTTGATAGCATTGAGCGGCACCTGGATAAAAAGTTGTGTTCCTGCAGGATCCACTGCCGGCCAAGAACTGCGGTCGGTTGTATTTGATTCTGTGGTAACAATGAAAACTTCTGTGCCAATTGCCAGCCGGTTGGTGTTGCTGAATGAAATTGTACTAGAGCCTGTGGCAGCATTGCTGGTAATTCTATGTTGGAACGTCAATTCAGATCCTGCCAATAGTGTGGAGGTTGGACCTGCTGTGATATCAATATATGTGAATTTAGACTGTACCGAGGTATTTTGATCCATGCTTACAATACGCATGAAATGACTATTGCTCAAGAATTCTAGATTGCTTGTGAACACAATCACGTTGGCATTAGCTGTGGTAACATTTGCTGTGCTTGCTATTATCACATTACCTGCTAGATTATCAAATTCAATTTGAGTGTTGCTGGGAATAGATGCAGTTGTAGATCTAAACATTGAGACAGTGTTACCGCTAACTGTAGAAACGTTAGTAGCATTGGTCAGGTCTATACCCGCTTGATATACACCAAAACCTTTTTCAATGGCAGCAACGTTGCTGAAATGCAGTTGATTGGTGCCTGCTGTGGCAGTGGACCCTAAAAGTAATTGGAAGGTACTGCCATCGCGATAGCTGATGAACTCGATAGCAGTTCCAGATGTAATAGTATTGGCAAGATTCGCGCTGAGCCTGATAGCGTAACCAACCGAACTGATATAGCTTCTGGTGTTGCTGTCAAACAGGTTTTCTTGTAAGACTTCGTCGCCTACACTTAATTCTTCGTTATAACTAAATGACAATGCAGTTGCGCCAGCAGTTAAATTTGCTACAAGGCCCAAAGAATAAGTGAGATCTGCTCTTTGTGTTTCCAAGGTCCAGGTTGCGCCACTGCCACTGGTTAGTATCGAGCTGCGTTCACCAACTGCTATGTATTGATTATTACCATATGCCAAACTGTTGATACGAGTACTAACAGAAGAATCTCGAGGTAACCATGCACCTTTGTCTATAAAGCCAGCAGCTGGCACACGGTCAAAAGTTGTGGTTGTGCTGGGAATAAATGTTCCTGAGTCAGGATCGTAGTTGACACTGAGAGTGCGGTCCCATTGATATCTGTCAGCTACAAATCTAAACGTGTTCATGATGTCACTCACACCATAGCCGCTTTGTTCCAGACTGGCCTGATAACGATACAGCAATTTATCGCCTTGGTTTGGTTTTGCATACGCCAGAACCAATGCTCGCACAAACCCCAGCGGAACACCTGTGCCTGGCTGAACACTGAGCATCCACTCTGGCAATGCTCCTTGGAATTCGTATCCTATACCCGTTGCAATTTCATTTTGCATGTTTGCAAAGCTATTGCTGTAGACCTGATTGTCACCGATAATGTTATCGTCATCTACAGTGCCAAAATCTTCAGTTCGTGTTATTCTGTCATCTACACTATAAAGATCTTCTGATGTAAGCACTGCTGAATCGACCAGACCAAGATCTCTAGGATTGTTGTTTATTTTTGCAATAGTAGTACCAGCTGTGTTTTTGTCATTGTAATCAAAAACCTCAACATACAATACCTCATATTTTATAGTGCCATCAATGTTTCTTGCCACTGCTTTTTTGATGGTGCCAAAATTTACTCTTTTGTCGTAGTGATAATCTGACATAGAATCGATGTAGACCGCTGCTGTTTCGGCCTTGATTCCGACCTGAGCCAACATGGTCAAATCCAAATGTACACCAAAGTAAGGATCGTTACTGCGATAGATCAAGTCCTCGCTGCTCAAACGCTCGTCGGTAACAATTGAACGAAACACCTGACGCAAAGGCGCTGGCAGCAACGCTTTTAGGTATAAGTTTTCGTATGGACGTATGTTGACATTTTTTACGACAAGACTGAATTCACGCTCACCAAATACTGTTCCAGATGCATCTTCTGCAATTACAGTAAAAACAAATTTACTGTCGTAGGTGTTTGTTGTTTGATCAAAGGTAATTTGGCTTGTGTTTCTATCCAAGCTGAAAAAGTCAAAACTGGTACGACCACTTATCAACCCATTGTTCAACAATCGTAAACCTTGTGGTATTCTAAGATATTGGCCGCTTTTGACTCTATAGGTCAATGCTGTGCCCTTGGTAGTTTCGGCCTGTACCAACAATGTACTAATTTGTCCATTATCAATTGTACCAAGATCACCGTCGGTAATCCATGTCACCAGGTCTTCAACATCACCTAGCACACGAAGGCTGAAAGCTACTGGTACGCTGGATCTGCGACTGGTAACAGTTTCACTGATAGGGATATCTACATAGGCTGTGACAGAAAACTCAAAATTACTTTCTTGAGCTGTGACATTGCCAATTGTTCCCAGTAACCAACCTGTTTCAAGATCGATAAAAATACCCGAAGGCAATGACAGATCTGTTTGATCAAAACTTTTTCCGTCAAACGGAACCAAATTATAAAATCTTCCTTGGTCATCTGGAAAAGGTGCTGCTCCTTGGTCAAACCTTGCAGGCCCCCCAGCATCTATGCTCCATTTTACTGGAACATTTGGATTGCTGTAGTATGCTTTGAACTGATAAGCATAACTTTGTAGTTGACGCACAGTAGGAAGACTGTCTGGAGGCGTGAGAATACTGGGATATTGATATCCGTCGCGGTCTGCTGAGTATAGTGTTGTATCAGCAGTAATTACCTCATTGTCGACCAAGAAGAAAGTCTTGTCGTAGATGCCCACTTTGTATTTTTGGTCAACATAATTTATGCCATTGAAAATTCTTATAGTAAACAGATAGATTCTGCTGTCTGCTACTCCTTCAAAATCATAAACAAAATCATCATAGTCACCAACATCGTAGGCGGCACTGCCAGATGGACCTGCCGCAGGTGGTGCCAATGCGAAGCCGCTGATCAAACCATTTTGATTCAATGACAGTCCGGGTGGTAAGTTGCCTTGCACAACCTTCCATTCAAGCACTCCAGTGGGGCTGACTTCTAGCGTGTTAATTTGAATACTTACTGGGTCGCCATCAAAATAGAATCCTAGATTTTCTCTACCACTTGCAGTGAGTCCAGTGATGGTAGCAGATGCTGCCACAGTGTTTGCACCTGTAAATGTTATGGCAGGTATTGAATTGTAACCAGATCCTGCCCTGGTTATTGAAACATTTTGTATTGCGCCATTGGCAAAAAGATGCACTTTGCCAGCTAGAGCCTGTTCACCATCTGCTTGGTCTGGTGCTCCTATTAAGGCTTGGACGTTGGCTGAAAAATATCCTGATCCGCGATTGGTAAAAGCTAAATCAATGTTACCAACTGTGCTGTTGAGACCTTCGCCTCGTACACCAGTGGCCAATATCACAGGTGGTATGATCTTGTTTACACTGATTGTAAATGTTCTGTCAGCAACTTGGCCTCTAATGTTGCTGGCTCTTACTGTAAATCTGTAACTTCTTGCTACATTGTCTCCAGTTTCTACCACCTGCGGGAAACCGTAAATCAATCCATTGGTTTGAAGTTGCAGTCCCTTGGGCAAGGCGCCGCTTAATATTTTGAATGATGTTGTAACAGGATCAGGGTCTATGTTTGCTTGTCCAGGCACGGTGTCGGGCGAAGTGCTACCGTAGTATTCGGGACCTAGTATATAAGGATAGGTAGGCACACCGTTCAAATCTTCTGTCATGAAATAAGCATAGGTTCCCGCGGGAAAATCAGGAGTAACACAGTACCTGCCATTACGTGCATCAAGATTTGTACCCTGAGGAAATGTATAGTCATAGTCTTCAATAAAACTTCCCAAGGGCCATACTGCTTGTATTCTTGTGGTTGCTGTGATTTCTGTTGGAAGAACTGAGTTCAACAACAATCTTCCTGACTCAACACGCAGGATTTTTATTGTGCCTTCTGGCCAAGGTCCTCGTAGCAATTGTCCAGCAAACAATCCAGCTGTGTTGTTTACAGTGACCATGGCTGTGGTATAAACACCAGGAACTATTGCTACGTTAATCGGCCTAGGACGATTTATCTTGACGCTGGCAGTGTACCCACTTTGCATGCGCACAACTGCACTGGCACTCATAGGGTCTTCGTAACCATAAGGGCCGTAGATAGGAAAGCCGTCGGCTGCCCAGCCTAGTATTTTGCTGTGTCCATTGGCGTGAGTAAATCCTGACCGCCATTGAGGAATCCGAGCCCATGCATCGGTATGTGTGAAGCCGCTGGTTCTATAGTGATATTGCCCAGTACGTGACGTGGTTCCACTGTATTGATCCTGTTGAGGTATGTCCACTGCCACTGCATTTACATTCCACACTGTGCTGGCTTGCCCAACTACCTGTGTGCCATTGCCAGGCCCGTAGAAAAACAAACCAACTGAACTGAATGCAATAGGACCTGTTGCGGGGATTGATTCAAGATTCTGAGCCACAGTGGCCAGTCCGCCACGATATGGATAGGTAAATTCCTGCGCTGAAGCGGTTATAGGAGCTGGGTTTGATTCGTTAGGGAAAGCACCGGTCATTACTGACCCAGGGAAGTTGAGCGTAGAAAACGCCCACACAGTTTTGGCAGCTTCGATGTTGCCTGCCACTTGCCCGATTAACCCATTGCCTGATATGCTGTCTCTAGGGTCAAAACCAGCCTGCGGTGCAGGCGTCAAAGGATCCTGCACCTCAAGCTGTAGGCTAAACTCTAAATTTTCGGCGTAGGTGCCTAGGTCTCCCTCGGCAGTTATCCACTGTATATTTGCCATGCTTGTTCCATTTTACGTATTTATGGAACTGCAAAACTGCATTAGGCCTGAGCTTCGTTCCAACGCAGGGTTGCGCTTACATTGCCAATTATACGTTGCCCTGTTGTGTCAGTGGGATATAATGCCATATTAATGTACAGTGTGTCTGAACCATTGGGGAATGTGCCTCGGCCACCAATTGCGCTTTGAGTCAGCTCTTTGATATTGCTTAGATCCAGCTGATTAAGCTGGCCAGGGCTGGCAACAAACTCAAATATTTTTTCGCCTGCTACTGCTGCGGTTCCTGTGGTAAAAGTAGGAGTTGCAGCAATTTGCGTGAAACTTGGCTGATTGCCAAACCCAGTTGCATTCAGTGGTGTCCAGGTTTCTGACACTTCATCATAGTTTGAAGGGTTGAGAATGCCCTGTACAATGATTGTGGCATTGGCTCCTATTTGCTCTCTTGCCAGACCTGGAGTGTCACCTGCCGCCACAGCCACACGCACATTGCCCACTGTCACGTCCACATCCTGCAACAACAATTGTGCTCGGTTCAGCAACTCTTTGACACCAAGGTCACCAGTCAAGCCGTTGCTGGCACTGGGAGCCAATCTAATACCAAAATACGCTGTGAGATTGCTGTATACTCGAGTTGGCGTTTGTGAGTACGAGAACGCATATCCTCTATCTAGGTCAAATCCACCGTCCATGATATAAGAACTACCCCAGTGACTCATGTTTGGACTTGCTGTTAAACTGACTAGTTCAATACCGGATCCTTCTCCATGACTTTGAGGGTCTGGGCGTCCATGCACTGTTCTTTGTGTTCCGCCCAGGAACAATGGCAGTGGTGCGCATCGAGTAAGACCATTCAGCGTAGGATACGGAGTGTCGTTTCTATCAATGCTGTTATACTTGATCAGTTCATAGTTCATGTAGATAAAACCAGAATCTGGGAAGAACGTACCGTCGCTGATCTCCATGGTTCCGGTTTCGGCTGCACTCAAGCTACCCGAAGTTCGCAAAGCCACAACACCATTTGACGCTTCATTGTTGACTTCGTATCGCACAGGCAGGTTAGCCGAACGCATGGAAGCAGTAACGTTGATGTTGTTTTGTTTCATTCTGTGCAGAATGATAAAGTTAGCATCTGTTCCACGTACCATGAAGTCCATGAAACCAGCACCATACCAGGTAAATTGTATGCCAACCATTTGCATGTGGTTGGGGTCCATTTTATAGCCACTAGGTCCATTGCCATCTGCTGTGTCATAGTTGAAGTCCTGTTGTTGTATACGAGTTTCTTCAACTTTGTACATGTAGTTGCCGGACGTGGTGGCTGTGCCGCGGAAATCTGGAGTTACAGAGATTTCTGTTGCACTGGTAATAAAGTTTACCTTGTGTACCATGCCTTTGATGACCACGCGATCGCCAATCTTGAGCTGGTTACTCCAAAGAGTGTTGACCCCACGTATGATGTTGTCGTTGGGAGTGAAGGTAGCAGTACCAGCCAGTTGCAAAGTGCTGGTACGTTTGACCACGTTGAAATATCTTCCATCGTATTCAAAGAACATGCCATTGGCATCATCATGCGGGCCAGTGCGAATACAGGCTCCGTGCCAATTGGTCATATACAATTTGGGCACTCTGCTGATATCACCTACTAGATTTGACAAGGTACTGTGTGCTGCTGCATACAATTCAATATCGCTACCAATGGCTGCAACTGTGTATTGACCGCTGTAGCCACCTGTGTCTACACCTGTAAGTCTAATCACAGCACCAACTTGGCAACCGTGCGGAACGCTGGTTTGAATTCTCACATTCGCAGATCCTGCTGACACAACGCCGTTGATAGAACGCACGTTGGCCACGTCGTAGTTGGGCGCAAACAACACACCAGTGGTGTATAAAAATCCCTTACCAGACTGGTAACGGAAATATTTTTTACTTTGACGTGTAGCACTTGCCCCGTGCGCTGCACTGGCTGTGCCCATGAGCACTCCACCATCGCCGGGCCTGTGCAAGAAAAATCCATCATTACGAGTATAGATCACCAGCTTGTTACTGCCATTGGGTGCAACATTGCCTCCTGTTACCACTTGCCCTCTTGCTACAAACTGTACCTGGTAGGGAGTAGGCATACTATTTGCATAGTATGCACCTGGTAAATTAGGATACACTGCGCCATCTGCACCAACCATGAGTGGCATGCCGGGCGTAAAGCCGTGCGGTGAGCTGAAATGAACAGTAATAGCACTGGGAGTACCGCCATTGCTGCTGAATTGAATAGCAGGTAAATCTGCGCCGGAGTAAAAACCGCCCTTGCGAACAATGGTTCTGGGGCTGATAATGCTGTTGTTGGTTCCTAGCCAAAATGGTGTTACTTGACCTTTGGCATAGTAAGAAAACGATACACCAGGTGTTGCAAAGGCTACCAATGATGTACCCTGGGCTCGTGTGAAGCCGGGTGCGTTGACATCAACCTGTTGCACAGTGAACGGATCATTGACGTCAAGATCATGACCAGATGCTGTGATAGTTATCAAGCTGGGGTTGGAATTGTCTGATTCAATAGCACTGAAAGACAGTTCGTTGCCTGGAAATTCATACACACTGGGATACTGATTGACCTGTTCAAATCCTTGCCACTTGGTTCCTTGCAGCCCATATTCAAAGTCTGCGTCAATCTGTGATTGTGGATTGGCGACACGCTGACGTTCAATCGCATCTGTACCAAAGTCGTTCCAAGTGCGCACCAGTTGATATTGTTCTTCAATAAAAATACTAATCTGGTCATTTGCACTGTGAGTGCTTGTATCAATGTTGGTGATGTAAATGTAAGTTTCGCCCAGCGTGATTCCGTTTTGCAGCAGGGCACTTCCAATGGTTCCAGTACCTGCAGGCACATTGTCGTAGGTAACCACACTGGTGTCTGATGTGCTGGTTTTGATACCGCCGGGTCTGTAAACTATCGATGCCCCTGTGTTTTGAGTGTCGGCAAAGTTGTAATAGATTATGCCACGGGTGACGTTGGTGATAAGCAGCAGTTTGTAAAGGTCTTGCTTGCCTTCCACCACAATGTATCCTGCACCAGGTGCTCCTGGTACAAATTGATATTTTCGAACTTGTCTTTTTGCCATTTAGAAATTACTCCGATTATGATCCTAGTCCAATTGCAAATCCAACCACAGTAGAAGTCACATACTCTTTGGTAGTAACACTTTTAACTGTTGGAATTGAGTTTACTGTGAGATTGGCGAATGTGCCTATGCCAGAATCAATATGCCTTGTGACCACGTTGCCGGTAATGGCAGTTGATCCTGTTACCAAAAGATTTGATCCTACTGTAGCATTTGCAGTTATAACTGCTCTAGTTGCTGTGACTTGCCCCCACGACAATGTGATGTTTGCTGCGCTGATGTTTCCAACTACAGCAAGATCAGTCAATGTACCCAGTCCAGTGATATGAGGTTGAGTATTGCTCAATAACGTGCCAACCAACTGGGTAAAAGTTCCTTTGAATGCAGCTACATTGGCTGCACTCAAATTTCCCGAGGTTGAATTGGTGCCTGTTGTGGTAAGATTGCCGGTAGCAACCGCAGCATCTAATTGTGCCACACCACCAATGCTTAGTGTGGCGCCGCTAATGTTTTGTTCAACAACCAACGAACGAGCGTTTAGTGCAGAAAGATATGAGGTACCAGCAACACCAAGACCTCCAGCTACTGTAACTGCACCGGTGATATTACTGGTGCTAGGAGTAGTAGCCTGAAAAATAGTTGGGTCAGAAACAGTACCACCAGAGAACAGTGTGCCCACTGTGGCAATTTGCACGCCATTTAGATAATAAGTACCTGTCCAATAGCTGGGAACATTGGCTCGCAAAGAAATATTACCAGTGGCCACCAGATTGCCTGTGGTCAGATTAAGTCTGGCCTCGTCTAAAAACGTAAAGTTGTTATTAACTTTATTAAAGGCATCGCGAATACTGTCACCAGTTCCGTCGTTGGGTGTTGCCCCTGTGTTAATTTCGCTTATCGCCATTTTTGTTTCCTAGTCCTCATATTTATCCATGCTATAGATCGTCAAGAGTTTATGGCGATTCGAGTTGCAGTAACAGTCACAGCTTGTCCTACATTGTTTGTAAATCTAAAATTGATTTGATCACTGCTTAGAACTGCATCAAAAGTTGCCAACAGTGATGTAGGTTGGTTGGTCAATCTAGCAAATTCAGTTGTGTATACATAGGTGCCGTCATGGGTTAATAAAATCTCGCTTGCATATACCACAGTGGAATAAGTGGCCTGCACAACGTATTTGGCAGTCCTATATTGATGAATGCTGAAACTGTCTAGCACTGATGTAGTGGCTGCTGGAACTGACAGATTTATGCTTCTGGTTCCAACATATGGATCAACGTTTTGGAAAGCCATGCTGCCCAGATCAGCATTTGTTGGTACCTGATTGGGTCTATTTCCAATAATTAATATTGACATTGTGTTTCCTATTACCTTGTTAGAGTGTACAGTTCATCGCCGGTTACTATGCCAGAATATACCTGAATCTTGCTGATAGTACCATTTAGAACACCTGTGCCTGGGCCGGAGCCAATGCTCATTTGGTTGATAGCTGTGCTGATATTGCCACTGCCTGCAACTACGCTGCCATTGCCCAAGAACGAATGTCCAATAACTCCGGCTCTGAAGAACACACCTAGTTTTGTATTTGTGGTTGTGCTATTGAGGTTGGCCAACGCAATATTAACGTTGGTTTGCAACACACCACTTGAATAGATAACCAGGTTAGCTGACCTATCAACAGGAGCATTACGGTTTTCTATCAGCATGGTTATTCTGTTGTTGACTGTACCATCGCTGAAACTCAACAAAGTGCCTCTTTGCAAGTTGGTAATTTCGCTGGTTGGTCTGTAGCCAATCACGCTGTCTATCACTACTGTGTTTTCTTGGTTGTTGTATTTGCGTAAGAATTCAGTATTGGAGATTGTTAAGTTATCGGTGCCACGAGTAGCAGCCACGTTGGTTGTTGGAATATAACTTGTGGCAAATGCTGCTTCCTCAAGTTGGAAGCCGTACGCATGTAAACCTTGCGATCCTGTACCGGTAAATTCAATTGCGCCACCGTCGGCTAGTGCCAAGATTACATTACCACTGGTATTGGTTTTTTGCACTGTGCTTTGAATTCTGTACCATCCGTTGGCCAGTGTGCTGATCGAACTGCGATATTGTGGTCCTTCGTCGCTAACAATGCCTAAACTAAGATCAAAAATGCTTGGATTACCCTCGTTAATAAAGATAATAGAACACTGATCAATTTCATCGGGTTTGACAAATGCACTGGCCGTGTAAGTTACACCAAGAGTTAGTACGGATTGCACTGCCACAGCAGGATAGATACCATGTATGGCATTGGCTGCAAAGTCTGTAATCCTGAATGCGTTGAATGTGCCATCTGGGCTGTCGGTTTTGGTCGCTGTAGATACTGTTACATCTGTCACAGTCCATGCGCTGGCATTTGCAAAGCCGTTGCTTTGCTGGATGATATTAGTCCTAGATTCCTCAATCAAAATACCCATCGGTAATCCATTTGCAGGATCATGAGTAAATCTAGGAATATGTGGTCTAGCCACACGCAAGTTGCCCTGTTGATCAAAGTATGTGGCATCACCAGTTCTAGAATAACTCAACACCGGATCCAACTGCCCTGCGTTGCTAAAGTCAAAGTTAATCGTTGGACGAACAGCAGGTCTGACGTTGGCAATACGAAGGTCAGTAAATGCACCAGATCTTGGTATCGTTTGGCCGATGGGCGTGTCATTCAATTGTTCTGGATTAAAGTCACCTACGTTAACGTTGCCCACAAATGTAGTTTCACCGCCAACAAACAAGTTGCCGCCAATGTAAGTTCCGCCTTGCACCTGTAGAGCACCGGTATTGGCGCCAATGCCAGGAACCACACTGTGGATAATGACATTCGCATTGGAATTACCAATTATACCAACAGTGACATTGCCTCTAATACCTGCGCCACCATTGACAATCATGGTACCTGTGGCATAATTGTTTCTAGAAGTTGCGCTGCCAGCGCCACTGTTGCCAACGGTGAGTTGATTTCCAATACTGATAATGTTGGACAATATTACACTGTTGCCAGTAAGTGTATCAACTTGCGATACATTGCCGCCTACAATTATATTACCATTGGCTGTGATACTACCAGTTGCTGTGATACTACCGTTGGCTGTGATACTGCCATTGAGAGTCATACCAGCGTTGGCATTGATACCGCCACCTAGATACAACGAGCTGGTCAGAAACGCATTGTTGGCCTGTAGGTCGTTGTTAATAATAACATTACCAATTCCTACTTCGCCCCAGCCGCCCAGCAAGAACAATCCACCTTGAAGTGTTAGATCGTTTCTAATTGTGGTATTACCAAAGCCGCTTATGGCACCTATGTTTACCGTTGTGGCTTCGCCGCCTATTTCCAGCAGCGTTGTGGTGCTTGGGAATAGTTGTACATTTGCCACATTGGAAAATATTCCGGCCGCATTTCCACTGGTATCAAACAAATATACCGAGTCATAGAAGTATGCATTGCCACCGATGATCAAATTACCACCTGCCAACAAGTTACCGCCGCTGGCTATTCTATCACCGGTCCAGATTGTATTAGCAGCCAAGCCACCTGTGACTATCACTGCTCCAGTGGCAGCGTTAATAGCATCTGTGGTACCTGTTACAATGATATTGGCAACAGTGATGTTTCCGGTAGTTAGAGCCAATGTAGAAACATTGGCACTCAGCGCGGTTACATTGCCCGATGTGAACACAACATTACCACTAACTGTCAAATTACTGAGATCTGTATTCCCACTGATTACCAACGAGTTTGACGCCAGTGTATTGACCGATGTAATGTTATTGGCAGTGACATTTGCTAGTGCAACAACGTTGCCTGCATTTACATTGGCCGTCACAACAAGATTGGTACCTAGCAAGTCGGCACTTGTAATGATATATTGTGCGCTGGTGATATTGCCTGTGGTAGTTAAATTACCAGTTGTTACATTTGCACTGGCCACATTGCCTGTTACAGACAACGAAGTAAGTGTCCCAAGATTGGTAATATGAGGCTGCACATTGGTTAGTAACACCCCTTCTAATTCTAGGAAATTACCATTGGTTACACTGATGGCCTGTGCTCCAATGTTACCTTGAACAGACAGACTGGCTAGCAATCCAACTTCGGTGATGTTTGGTTGAATAGATGTAGTTAAATACCCAGTCAATAGGGTTGCTGACACATTGCCTGTAATTGTGCCGCTGACATTGATGTTTCCTAGATTACCAAGAGATGTGATGTAAGGCTGTGATCCTGTGGCAATTGTACCATAAACATTACCACTGCTTACTACATTTGCTGCAGAAATATTGCCGACAGCAGACACAGTGCCTGACGCTGTGACATTGCCTGTTGTGTTTACTTGTGTAAGAGTGCCAACCGTGGTTATGGTACTCTGTACCGGAGTCAACAAAGTGCCAACAATGTTGACGAATGCGCCAGTGTCGGCAGATATGTTACCAGTGGTAACATTACCGGTCGCAGCAATAGTCTGTAAATTTAATACATTGGCCTGAATGTTATCAAACTGTCCTGTACTGGTATTGAT
>JACCDK010690352.1_pt1 | contig 15607 bp, 13 predicted proteins | sample 7445871 | NCBI WGS metagenome assembly JACCDK01 (sample SAMN15323436, study PRJNA562643) | freshwater metagenome | isolation source: river surface water | place: USA:Blue River Watershed | collected 2017-08-15 | reverse complement strand
CGACAAATCGGGATTGGCCGTCATGGCCCCGGCATCGTCCACCAGATATTGCGCGACTTGCGGCCAGTATCCGGGGCCTGGGGGGATGTGGCGCGTGCTCGGCGTCATGCTTTCGGTGGGATCAGGAAGATGCGGATAGGAATTGAAACGCATTGTATGCGACCGCTCAATAGGCGTATGCATGCGGCGAGCAGGCTTTCGGGCACGCTTTCGGAAAAATCGGTTATGATTCGAGAAATTCCCGCCCAGGCATCTTCTGCTTCAAATCCACACATTGATTTAGCTCGTCACCCACAGGGCGCACGCAGCAGGCCAGAATAATTGCAGGCTGGGTAACAAAGAAGCAACAAGGAAGTCATCGCAAAACAGGCAGAGCACACGTCCTACCAGCGACAACTTCACAAATTAAAGCGTACAAACTTCCCTCTCACTGAGGACATCATGAGCGAAAACATAAAACACATTTCCGACAGCTCCTTTGAAGCCGACGTGCTCAAATCAGACAAGCCCGTGCTGGTCGATTTCTGGGCGGAGTGGTGCGGCCCCTGCAAGAGCATTGCTCCTATCCTTGAGGAAGTCGCCAAGGAATACGATGGCAAGATTCAGATTGCAAAAATGGACGTGGACTCCAACCAGGCGATACCGGCCAAATTTGGCATTCGTGGTATTCCCACTTTGATCTTGTTCAAGAACGGCGTACCGGCAGCGCAGAAAGTCGGCGCACTGGCCAAGGGTCAGCTGACTTCCTTCATTGACAGCAATATCTAATCGATATCATTCCCGACTGCGGCGCACCCGTGCCGCAGTTTTTTCCTTCCGAATTCACCGTCGTACCCTCCCCCACCTGAAAATTTCCCGACCCGGGACCTGACCATATGCATCTATCTGAATTAAAGGCACTTCACGTTTCCGCTTTGCTGGAAATGGCCATCGGCCTCGACATCGACAACGCGGCACGTCTGCGCAAACAGGAATTGATGTTCGCGATCCTGAAAAAACGCGCGAAATCCGGTGAACAAATTTTCGGGGATGGCGTACTTGAAGTACTGCCCGACGGCTTTGGCTTTCTGCGCTCGCCGGATGCCAGCTACATGGCCTCCACCGATGACATCTACATCTCGCCTTCGCAGATTCGCCGTTTCAACCTGCACACCGGCGATTCGATCGAAGGCGAAGTGCGTACACCGAAAGACGGCGAACGCTACTTTGCACTGGTTAAAGTCGACAAGGTCAATGGCGAACCGCCAGAAGCATCCAAGCACAAGATTCTGTTTGAAAATCTGACGCCGCTGCACCCGAACCAGCCACTGCTGCTGGAACGCGAGATGCGCGGCGAAGAAAACATCACCGGCCGCATCATCGACATGATCGCGCCCATCGGTAAAGGTCAGCGCGGTTTGCTGGTGGCCTCACCGAAGTCCGGCAAGTCCGTGATGCTGCAGCACATGGCACATGCCATCACTTCGAATCATCCGGACATCACGCTGATCGTGCTGCTGATTGACGAACGTCCCGAAGAAGTCACGGAAATGCAGCGCTCGGTGCGCGGTGAAGTAGTGGCCTCGACCTTCGACGAACCTGCAACGCGTCACGTACAAGTCGCCGAGATGGTGCTGGAAAAAGCCAAGCGTCTGGTAGAAATGAAAAAGGATGTCGTTATCCTGCTCGATTCCATCACCCGACTGGCCCGCGCCTACAACACAGTTATTCCTGCCTCTGGCAAGGTACTGACCGGCGGTGTGGACGCGAATGCGCTGCAGCGCCCGAAACGCTTTTTCGGTGCCGCCCGCAATATCGAAGAAGGCGGCTCGCTGACCATCATCGCAACCGCGCTGATCGAAACCGGCAGCCGCATGGACGATGTGATTTATGAAGAATTCAAGGGCACCGGCAACATGGAAGTGCACCTCGAGCGTCGTCTGGCCGAAAAACGCGTTTATCCGGCAATTAACCTCAACAAGTCCGGCACACGTCGCGAAGAATTGCTGATCAAACCCGATGTGCTGCAAAAAATCTGGATCTTGCGCAAGCTGCTCTACGGCATGGACGAGATCGAGGCGATGGAGTTCATTCTCGACAAGATGAAGGCGACAAAGAACAACGTCGAGTTCTTTGACATGATGCGCCGCGGCGGTTCGTAAGAAAATTGCCCGAATTGAAACAAAGACGCTGGACTCCGGCTGATGCCGGAATCCAGACTTGAGCTCAGACTGACTGTACCAGCATAACCTCGACGCAGATCGGGCCCCCAACGTGTTCAGTTGGGAGCAAAACTGTGGCTCAAGCCCTTGATTTCCCTATATAATCCCGTTTCTTTTTAACCGGGCAAGTGAACGCCAACCGGGTCACGAAGCAGTACAGACCGACGAAGTGGCGATTGGCTACCCAATATCAGTGAGAGCATCATGAAAGAAGGCATCCACCCCGCATACCGCGACATCGTCGTTCACGACCTGTCCTGCGATTTCAAATTCATCACCCGTTCGACCGTGCAGACCCGCGAAACCATCAATTTCGAAGGCCATGACTATCCGCTGCTGAAGGTTGAGGTTTCGTCGGAATCTCATCCGTTCTTCACTGGCAAGCACAAGATCGTCGACACTGCAGGTCGTGTTGAAAAATTCCGCCAGAAGTTCGGTACGGTCGGCTCCAAGACCAAAGCAACAGGCTGATCACGAATCTGACACCGCAAAAAGGCAGCGCTGGCTGCCTTTTTGTTTTCTTTGCGGCAGAATAAGCGCGCCAGCCACTACACGATTCATGTCACCCTGCCAGCCCGAATGAGACCCGTTCGACTTCCCGCCTCAGCCACCATCACCCTGCCGCGCTGGGGACTGATCGGCCTGTGCCTGCTCTACATCCTGCCGGGCATCATTCGTCGCGATCCCTGGAAAACCGATGATGCCGCCGGATTTGGGATCATGTGGACCATGGCGCATGGCACGATGGTCGACTGGCTGTCGCCTAATATCGTCGGCCTGCCCATGCCAAACGACGGTCCGCTGGCATTCTGGATTGGGGCGATACTGATCAAGCTGTTCGGCTGGGTGGCTGGTGATGCCCTGGCTGCGCGGCTCTCCATCCTCGTATTTTTTGCGATTGGCGCGGCTTCTGTCTGGCGCGCTGCCTATGTGCTGGGCGGTCGCGGCGAAGCACAGCCGCTCAAGCTCGCGTTTGGCGGACAGCCCGCGGCACTCGATTACGGTCGCACACTAGCCGACGGCGCGCTGCTGATCTATATGGCTTGCCTCGGCCTTTTGTTGCGCAGCCACGAAACTGCCACCCCCGCCTTGCATGTTGCGCTGGTGGCAGCATCGTTTTATGCAGCTGCCTGTGTGTTTGACAGCGCGCGATCCAAAAACGCGCTGCTGCTGGGAGCCATGCTTGGTTTGCTGGTGCTGACCCGTGGCTGGACAGTGCCACTGGGTTTGCTTATAGCGATGCTGCTGCTGGCGGCACTGCGTTATCAGCGAGCACTGCAGCAACTCGTGCTGTACACCATACCCCTAACGCTGCTAATACCGCTGGCATGGATTGCTGCGCATTCACTGCTGGTAGCTGGAGATCAGGGGCTGGCAGGTCAGTGGATGAGCGGTAAATTTCTCATACCCGGTGGGCCTGCCTTCACGAATATCCGATTTATTGGCAAAACAGTGCTCTGGCAAGCATGGCCCGCGTGGCCTATTGCACTCTGGGCTGTTTATGCATGGCGCACACAGGTGAGCCTGCATATTCTTTTACCAGCTGCAGGCATTGCTGTGCTGCTGCTGCTTAATCTCGCCGCACCGCTGTCACGCGATGTAGATTTACTACCCTTGCTGCCGCCGCTCGCCATTCTCGCCACTTTTGGCTTGCCCACCTTGAGACGCGGCGCCATCAATGCGATTGACTGGTTCTCAGTGATGACGCTCTCAGCGATTGCTGCATTCATCTGGCTCGGGTGGATTGCAAAGCAGACCGGCTGGCCAGCACAACTCGCAAAAAATGCCTTCAAACTCGCACCCGGATTCAAACCTGAATTCAATCTCATCGCACTACTGATTGCGCTGGCCAGTTCCGTTGGGTGGGTGCTACTGCTGCAATGGCGCCTAGGTCGCAGACCACCCGTGCTGTGGCGCGCCGTGGTGCTTTCCACAGGCGGGCTGGTGCTATGCTGGCTCTTGCTCATGACACTGTGGCTGCCCTGGCTAAATTATGGTCAGAGCTATGCGAATGTCGCGCAACAGATCAACCAACATCTGCCGGATAACTACCGATGCGTAAATGCGCGTGGTGTGGGACCCGCACAGCGAGCATCTTTCGCTTATCTGGGTGAAGTCCAATTTTCAAAAACAACCGACGAGCGCTGCGAATTTCTGCTGGTGCAGGACACCGGTGTACGCAAGCAGCGCGCGCAACTGACCGTGGTTGAAAGCGAATTCACACTGCTTTGGCAAGGCCGTCGCGCCTCGGACCGCAATGAGTCATTCCGTCTCTTCAAACGCGCTAGCCCATGAGTGATGCGGTGCATCCGCAAAGTAGTGGCTCACTGACCTCACGCGTGGCCGCACTGGCCTGGCCTACCCTGATCGGACAGCTCGCCGTGATTGCCAACGGCGTGGTTGACACCATGATGACCGCGCGCTATTCCGCAACCGATCTAGCTGCGCTCGGGCTGGGTGCGTCGGTATACATCAGCATCTTTGTCGGACTCTCGGGCGTCATGCAGGCGCTCTCTCCCACCATCGGACAACTCTATGGCGCGCGCAAATTCGAAGCGATTGGCTTTGAAGTCCGACAAGGCGTATGGCTGACGCTGTTCCTTTCCTGTCTGGGTGCCATCGCTTTATGTTTCCCCCATCCCTTGCTGTCGATTGCACAGGCACCTGCGGAACTGAACGACAAGGTCGAACAATATCTGCGCATACTGGCACTCGCACTGCCGGCAACGCTAGGACTTCGAGTGTATTCATCACTGAACACTGCGATTTCACGACCGCGCAGAGTGATGGCGATTCAACTCTCAGCACTGCTGCTAAAAATACCGCTGAATGCGCTGTTTATCTTTGGCGGATTGGGTCTACCAGCCTTTGGCAGTCCGGGCTGCGCCATGGCAACCGCAGTCGCTGCCTGGATTGCCTTGCTCGCCGGATGGCTGCTGCTGCGTCACGACGATTTCTATTCGCAATTCAAAATTTTTATCGGTGGCCTAGGAAGGCCGGTATGGGCGGCGCAATTCGCTTTACTGCGACTCGGTGTGCCCATGGGTTTGTCGTATCTGATCGAAGTCACTGCGTTCGCGTTCATGGCCTTGTTCATTGCGCGCCTGGGCAATCATGCGATGGCAGCGCATCAGATCACCGCTAATTTCGGTACCGTGCTGTACATGCTGCCCCTATCAATCGCAAGCGCCACCGGTACCATCGTTGCGCAGGAAATTGGTGCAGGACGACTGCAATCAGCGCGACTCGCAGGTAACGCTGGTGTCAAACTCGGCACATTGCTTGCGGTACTCGTGGGGATCGTGGTCTGGATTGCGCGCGCCGAAATCATTGGAATTTACACGCCAGATACCAGCGTTGCAGCCGCCGCGATGCCACTATTTTTCTTCATCGCTTTTTATCAGCTCTTTGATGCGCTGCAAGTCGGCACTGCATTTGTACTACGCGCCTATAAAGTCGCGGCCATACCAACCATCATGTATGCCGTGGCTCTGTGGGGTATTGGGCTGAGTGGTGGTTATCTGATGGGATTCAATGTCATTGGTAATACACCGGAGTTTTTACAAGGTGCTGCTGGCTTCTGGCTTGGCAACAGCCTCAGTCTCGCACTCGTCGGTGCCGCCCTGGTCTGGTATTTGCGACGAGTACAACGCATCATCGAAGCTGAAAACGAGACAAAAAATAGTCTTTCAGCGTAATGAAGGCACATTAGCCTTCACGCAAGCGACGCCTGACTCAGGCAAACATGATTTCAGGATTCGGATCGGGTACCGGCTCTTCTTGGGGCACAGGTTGCGGTATATCGTCACCGAAAGGCTCATCGTCGGGCGAAGGTACAGGTGCGCGATGCATGGCGAGTCTCCATTAGGGTCGGTGGCGCGGCTCACCGCGACGAAATGACCGACGCTCAGTGGGATGGGAGAACGCGCGGAATTCAATATTCATCACACCAATCGAACCCGCCGGCCCCTGCACAAAATCAAAACCCTGCCTGACTGGAAACAGCGCGTTATCAAGCAGTACAACATCTGTACGGCAGGTCGGATTGGCATTCCATAAATGCGGCCGCATCTCCTGCCATATCTGGTTGGATATCCAACCCTCGAGGAATAACTGATTCGGATACGTCGTGTGGTCTGCATCGAGATAGGCCCGTTGCCCCTTGTGCACCATCAGATGCGTCGGCGCTTGATCTGCAATAATCAGATTAATCCAGCCATCACCCACCGAATGCGTTATCTCATCCGGATAACCGGGATAAGTCAGACCTAGCAGCCAATGACAAGACAAGTCCAGACGCTTTTCGAGAGCAAGCTCGGTGACGGCGCCTTCAACGACCGTACTTGAACTGTCGAGTACCGTAAATTGCAGACTGGTGACGCGCCCTTGCAATGTCGGCTCCATACTCCGGGTGTGTTCCATATTTTCATGGAGATTCCAGAAGAGCCACTTGCAGCGTTCCGTGTCCGACATCTCGGTCAACTCGGCCACAGGCCTTTCGCCACAGGATGCCATCGTGTGCATGAGATCACGACGCTGCCGTTCATTCAGCGTCAGCTCGGAACCTTCGTGATTTTTGTGGGGCTTGGCAAGCGGCATCATCACACTCCGGCAGCGTCAACAAGGCTATCGCCCCCAAATAACGCAAACGGGCGCTTGGCCGGTTTGATTCCACAAGTGCAGATTAAATCCCGCTCAGGCGCGGGAACGCTCAAACTCTCGCATGTAATCCACCAACTGACGAACACCTTCGATGGGCATGGCGTTGTAGAGCGAGGCGCGCATGCCACCGACGACGCGATGTCCTTTGAGCTGGCGCATGCCATGATGTTCCGCACCTTCAAGGAAAGCTGAATCAAGTGCGGCATCTTGCAAAAAGAAAGGTATGTTCATCCGCGATCGCGCATCAGGTGCAACCGGACTGATGTAGAAACCGGTGCTATCGAGATAGTCGTAAAGCAGCTTGGCTTTTTCGATATTGCGCTGCTCGATGATGGCGAGCCCACCCTGCTCAAGCAGCCATTCGAAGACCAGACCGGCCATGTAAATGCCGTAGGTTGGCGGCGTGTTCACCATGGAGTCGGCCTCGGCCTGCGCTTTCCAATGAAACACCGAGGGTGTGATCGGCAAAGCCCTGTCAAGCAAGTCTTCCCGCACGATCACAAATGTCAGTCCTGCAGGTCCGATGTTTTTCTGTGCGCCGCCATAGATAATGCCGTATTTCGAGACATCGATTTCACGCGACAGAATATTTGACGACATATCAGCCACCAGCGGCACATCACCTGTGTCGGGTACCCAGTGATACTCGACGCCACCGATGGTTTCATTGGTACATACATGCACATAGGCAGCACCTGCATGCGATTTCCAAGCGGATTGTGGCGGCACATAGGTAAACTGCCGGTCTTCAGCTGAAGCCAGCACTTCGACTTCACCATATTTATATGCTTCACCGATGGATTTCTTCGACCACTCGCCCGTATGCACGTAGGCCGCGCGCGAATTTTTCCCGAGCAGGTTCATTGGAATGACAGCATTCATCGCCATCGCACCGCCCTGCAGGAACAAGACTTTGTAGTGATCCGGTATTCCCAGTAACTGCCGGAAATCTGCTTCTGCCTTTTGTGCAATACCCGTAAATTCCGCGCCGCGATGACTTATCTCCATTACCGACATGCCGCTACCGTGCCAATCCAGCATTTCGTCGGCAGCGCGGCGCAGCACCGCCTCGGGCAATAGGGCCGGACCGGCACTGAAATTGATGACTCGCATAGGGATTCGATCCAAGGAAACGGTCGGCACGACCGGAGTTAACAGAGACACAGCGATGGGTAGCACTGCAATCATGACCAGCAAGATTATATTTCATGCCCCGCAGAGATCGGGCATCCCGGAAGTATTCCTCAGTGCGCTTGGCGCATCGGATACAATTCCCCCGGACAACACCGCCATCAGAGCGGAAAATAACCACAATAACAGGGGGAAGACATGAGCGACGAAGCGCGCGCATTCGAGGATGCAACCTACCGCAAGGTTGGCTGGCGATTGATACCACTACTGCTCATCTGCTACGTCATTGCCTATCTTGACCGGGTTAACGTCGGATTCGCCAAACTGCAGATGCTCAATGATCTCGGCTTCTCGGACATGATCTATGCAGTCGGTGCCGGCATCTTCTTCATTGGTTATTTCTTCTTCGAAGTACCGAGTAACATCATTCTTCACAAGGTAGGTGCGCGGGCCTGGATAGCCCGGATCATGGTCACTTGGGGCATTTTGTCGGCGGCGATGATGTTCGTCACCACACCAACCAGCTTTTATGTGATGCGCTTTTTGTTGGGAATTGCCGAAGCCGGATTCTTCCCCGGCATTATTTTGTATCTCACCTACTGGTATCCATCGCACCGACGAGCGCAAATCACCTCGCTTTTCATGACGGGTATTCCTCTGTCAGGCGTGATCGGCGGTCCTCTGTCGGGCGCCATCATGAAGGTGTTTGACGGTCAGCATGGTTGGGCGGGCTGGCAGTGGATGTTCCTGCTGGAAGGCATACCTGCTGTCATCCTCGGTGTAGTGGTCTTTGTTTTTCTGGATGACCGCATCTCGGCCGCAAAATGGCTGACGCAAGAAGAAGCCGCGCTGCTCGAAAAAAACATCGCTGCCGAACACTCCGAAAAAGAAGAAGAATCGCTGATGAAGGTTTTCGCTAGTGCTCGCGTCTGGTTGCTGGCGGTGATCTATTTCAGTTTTGTGATGGGTATTTATGGCGTGAGCTTCTGGCTGCCCACTATCATTAAAGCGATGGGTATCGCTGACCCCCTGCAGGTGGGCATGATGTCCGCCATCCCCTACGGTTTTGCCGCAGTCGCGATGCTGCTGGTCGGACGCAGTGCCGATCGACATCGCGAGCGTCGCTGGCACGTCACCATACCGGCACTGCTTGGCGCCCTGGGTCTGATTCTCTCAGTGACTTGGGCAAACAATACCGTGCTGGCGATGGCAGCTCTCACGCTGGCGACATCGGGCATTCTCTGCACCCTGCCCTTGTTCTGGAGTCTACCCACCGCTTTCCTTGCAGGTACGGGCGCAGCGGCTGGTATTGCCATGATCAATTCGCTGGGTAACCTGTCCGGCTTTATCAGTCCTTACGCAGTGGGCTGGCTCAAGGAGTTGACAGCCTCGACTAACGCCGGCATGTATTTGCTCTCTGCTGTACTGATCATGGGTGCCTTGTTGACACTCAGAGTACCGGCGAGCGTGGTCAACAAGTAAGCGAGTCGAAAATGCCGAGATACGTTTTTCTGTTGATGACTAGCCTGCTGTCACTCGCGTCAGTGACAGCAGCAGGCGCAGACGCCAAGGACGATACCGGCGTAGAAAGTTCCGCACTACGCTGCTCGGCAATTTCACTCATGCATTCCACGCTAACCACACCCTCGCCGCAGTTTGGCGAGGTGATGGGTGAGATCGCAGGTTTGTATGCGCAGGTCTATGCCGTGCAGCACGAAGCGCGCACCAAGCAAAAGCTCAATAATGCAGAACTGCGCAAGCGTCGTGATGCCGTATTGACCGAGATCAGCAAGGGCTGGCCTAAAAACAAAACAGCCGTGGTTCGCGATGCGGCGATATGCAATATCTGGCGCATCGAGTTTTTCAGCAAGCTCTCTGAAAAACCCACAGAGAAAGAGTTTCAAGCGGCACTCGCTTCACTGGGCCCACCACCTGCCACCGTTTCCAAGCCCGAACTCGACAAATGGAATGGCCTCACGCCACAAGCCGTAGGCCTTTGGGCAAAAATCCAGATGCAGGCAGCACAAAAAAACTAAGCGCCTTTCTGTTTTTTTGCGTTCAGAAGCTCTCAGTGTTTGAGTTACTTGCTCACTCTGGACAAGCTTAGCATCACCCTTGTCGTTGAAACGAGCAACTCAGGCACCGCGCTCGATAGCTTCGACCGACCCCGCCTCTTCGCGTAATGCGAACTTTTGAATCTTGCCCGTCGATGTCTTAGGTAATTCTTTGAACACGATTTTTTTAGGCACCTTGAATCCCGCGAGTCGAGATTTGCAGTGCGAGATAATGTCTTCAGCCGTGAGCTTTGTATCCGCGCGCAATTCAACGAATGCACAAGGGACCTCACCCCATTTAGGGTCCGGGGCTGCAACCACGGCGACTGCCATTACCGCAGGATGCTGATAGATCGCATCCTCGATTTCAATACTCGAAATATTTTCACCACCTGAAATGATGATGTCCTTGCTACGATCCTTGATTCGCACATAGCCATCGGCTGACATCACCGCGAGGTCTCCCGTATGAAACCATCCACCTTCGAACGCCTTGTTAGTCGCGGACTCGTTCTTCAGATAGCCTTTCATGCAAATATTCCCACGAAACATAATCTCGCCCAGAGTCTCGCCGTCTGACGGTACTGCTTGCAAGGTCTCGGGATCAAGCACTGCCACCGCAGATTGCAGGTGATAACGCACACCCTGACGCGCATTTTTTTGCGCCTGCCCACCAGCATCCAGTTCCGCCCAGTCTTCCTGCTTTGCACATACGGTGGCCGGACCATAGACTTCGGTAAGACCATAGACATGTGTGAGATCGAAGCCCATCGCCGCCATTTGCTCAATCATCGCCGCCGACGGTGGTGCCGCAGCCACCATGGTCGAAACGCGATGCGTGATTCCGCTGCGCCATTCTTTGGGAGCCGATACCAGCGCGCTTTGCACAATCGGCGCGCCACAATAATGCGTGACGCGCTCTTGCGCAATCAGCGCCAACACATGCTGCGCATCGAACTTGCGCAGACAGACATTCACGCCTGCACGCGCTGCCAACGTCCACGGGAAACACCAGCCATTGCAATGAAACATGGGCAAGGTCCACAGGTAGACCGCATGCTTGGGCATATCCCATTCAAGAATATTGGAAATAGCATTGATCGCCGCGCCCCGGTGGTGATAGACCACACCTTTGGGATCGCCGGTGGTGCCTGAGGTGTAGTTCAATGCAATCGCATCCCACTCATCTGACGGCATCTGCCAGACATAGTTCGGGTCAGCTTCAGCCAGCAAGGTTTCATACGCCAGCCAATCTGTAGGGACTGTAGGCATGGCTGCCTGCTGATCTTGCACACCCACGATGATTAGTGCAGGCATCGCTACTTTTAATTGATTTGCAAGACCCAGATACTCAGTATCGATGATCAGCACCTTCGCTTCGCCATGCTGGAGCATGAAATGCAGCGTTGCGTAATCAAGGCGTGTGTTGAGGGTATTGAGCACCGCACCCGACATAGGCACACCGAAATGTACTTCGACCATTTCCGGGAGATTGGGCAGCATCACGGCGACGGTGTCGTTCTTGCCTATGCCAAGCCGCGACAGCGCGCTCGCCAGTCGTCGGCAGCGCTGTTCGGTCTCGCGCCAGTTGCGGCGCACATCCCCGTAAACCACCGCGAGACGGTCACCATAGACTTGTGCCGTACGTCCTATGAAATCCAGCGGCGTCAGCGGCGCGAAATTGACGTCACGGCGCTCCAGACCCTTGTCGAAATCCGTCATGGTGACTCACATCCCAAAATGGTAATCAAGCTATTTTAATAGCGCCCGTGGAGCAGACGATTGATGCATTTCTCTTTTTTGTTTTACTGACCCAAAAATCAAGAAATACGCAGAGTGAAGAAAATACATTATTGATTCACCACCCCGGCACGTGGGGCTAGATCCATGACGATGGAATGATGCACCGCGTTGAGAGCCAAGCGTCGTACCAGACAGTCAGACATTAGCCTAGCCCGGTACGATACTCACGTACGGACAATCAGTCCTGGCCCAGCGCCTTAAGCAGATTGGCTTGCACGATCTCGATCCAGTAACCATCGGGATCTTTGATAAAGGCAACGTCGCGCATCTTGCCCTGCTCGGGGCGCTTGACGTACACCACCTTGTTTTCATCAAACCAGCTCACCGCAGCAGCCAAATCAGGAACGGAGAAACAGATATGTCCAAAGCCCTGTGGCTGCGCATTACCGTCGTGATATTTGAAATCCGGATCGCTCTCGGTACCCCAGTTATGCGTCAGCTCAAGAATGCCGCTCTGGCTGAAGGTCCAGGCGGTACGCTCACCTTTGTCTTCTGGAATGTCTGACGCATCATCAACGCGCGCCAGAAAATACAGAGTGAATTTCATTTCAGGGAAATCCAGTTTCCGCAAGACGCGCATACCCATTACGCGCGAATAAAAATCCAGCGAGACGGCAGGATCTTTTACGCGAAGCATGGTGTGATTCAGTGTGAAACCACGAGACTGCGCTGGCAGGCTGGCAGCAACACCAGGATAGGATTCAGTTGAAAATGCCATGGGTAATTCCTTTCAATAAAAGCAGCGGCAGCAGTATAACTGATCAGATAATAGTGAGACCGTTGGCGCGCCACTTCACATCGGCCTTGCCCCGGGCTGCTTCAAAACGGTCAGGATTACTTTTTACTGAAACTTTAGCGCGGCGGATCACCGCTTCCCCTTATTGGTTCAGGGCGAAGTCCACCGCCATGCCATGCTTTAGGCCTAAGGCCTCGCGGATACGTTTGGGTATGGCGACTTGCTCCCGAAATGTGAGCCTGTTTGGCATGTGGCCTCCTGTGCTTTACCGTGATTAACAGGGTAATACCGGGTCTGATTAGCGAAAATATAGACGCCTTTCTTGAGAGCCAAGAGAGGAATCAAGCATTTCAACGCCACCTCCCTAACGAAAGATAGTGTAGGCGGCTTGATAAAGTCGTTATCGTGTCAAAACTGCTGCAGATATAAGCTCGCTTGCGTAGTCGGTAAAAATAAATTCTGCTCTCTGCACCCCAACCGGAAATGAGATGAGTCAAAACCCGGCACCCACTCCGTGCTTTCACAGAAAGCAAAGCCCAGTCAAGGAACTGGGCTTTTCGTTTCGTGCTTACCGATACATAGTTTACAAGTTATTCCGGACACATACTTTACAGTTTCCGGGCATAGGAGGGACCGACTATGCCGTGGAGCGAAAGTACGAAGATGGATGAGAAGCTTAAGTTTGTAGCCCGATATCTGGATGGGGAGAGTATTTCCGATCTGTGTCGCGAGTTTGGAATTTCCCGGGTAACGGGTCATAAAGTCATTGCCCGCTACCGGGAAAGCGGTCTCGAAGCCCTGACGGACCGTAGCCGTAGGCCCGTGCGCTTTGCGAACCAGTTGCCATTTCAAGTTGAACAACAGATCGTCAAGATCAAGCAGCAGTGGCCGCGCTGGGGAGCGCCAAAGATTCGAGAGCGCTTGATCAGTCATTTCCCTGACATCCCAACCCCGGCAACCAGCACGGTGCATGCGGTGTTGGATCGCCATGGGTTGGTCAACTCACGCCGGCCAGGCCGCACCCGCGCTAAAGGTACGACCTTGAGCACGGCGCAATCGCCGAATCAGCTGTGGTGCACTGATTACAAAGGGGAGTTCATGCTGGGTGACCGGCGCTACTGCTACCCGTTGACGGTGACTGACTTTAGCTCAAGATTTTTACTTTGTTGTGAAGCCATGGAAAGTACCCGGGAACAAATGGCGATCACTGCATTTGAGCGTTTGTTCAGGGAGTTCGGCTTACCCGACGCCATACGTTCAGACAACGGCGTTCCGTTCTCCTCCCCTCATGCCATTCATGGCCTGAGCAAATTATCAGTGTATTGGCTGCGATTGGGGATTGCCATTGAGCGTATCAAACCTGGCAACCCTCAGCAAAACGGACGTCATGAACGCATGCACAGAACGCTCAAACAGTACTGCACCCGACCAGCTGGCATGAACATGCTCCAACAACAGGAAATGTTCGAGCGGTTCATAGATGAATATAACAACGAACGACCGCATCAAGCGCTGGAGATGAAGCGACCCGTTGATTTGTATCGACCGTCAAACCGGCCTTACAACGGTGTTCCGCCAGTGTCCTACCCGTTCCATGACAAAACCGTCACCATCACGGCATGTGGCCGGATCTGCGTAGAGCGTAAGAAAATACACCTCAGTACGGTGCTTGCTGGACATGATGTGGGGATAAAACAGGTTGACGAGCGCATTTGGCTCGTCAGTTTCATGAGCTACGACTTGGGCTACTTCGACTTGGATTCATGTAGAGTGGAGCCCATCGATAACCCCTTCGGTCCCAGGGTGTTAACGATGTCTCCGGAATGATGTGTAAACGATGTCTCGCTAACACACCTTTACGACTCTGGTGCTGATGAGAGGAATCGAACCTCCGACCTACTGATTACGAATAATTTTTTCTACTTTTAAAAGTATTGATTTTATTGAGTTTTAAAATGTGTAGCATACTAATGTAGCATGCCAACATTTAATAAAAAGAAAACTTTTTGTGTCGGTAGAATTTTTTAGCCCAATGAACAATACGCCTGCGCCGCAACTACTTCGCAATCCAACTTTGCAAGTGCTTTTCGCTCATGCTGATCGGATCAATCTCTTTCGCGTATTGTAGAGCCCAACGCGACCATCGATCAAATCCCGCTACTCGCCTTTTTCGTTCCGCCTGCTTCTCCTCCAACTTACTGACCAGCTGCCTGATACCGTCCGCCTTGCGCATGCGCTCTACCGCATCAAATAGCTGGGCTTCTCTACGAGCTTTTATCCCCGCAATACGCTCCTTCTCGCGCTGAATCATAAGTAGACGCTTTTGCTCCGTTCGCTTTACGAACGATTCGCGTCGCTCGACACAATACTCATACTCCCTAAAGATTTGATCCCGAAAATTATTTTCTTTTTTTAATAAAATTTCTTTAATCAACGCTCTCACATAGCCCATGTTGAATGCTGATGGCGCCTTTCCACCTCGTTGGGTGATTCCCCAATTTGACCTCTCTCTCGTCATGAAAATCAACAATGAATCCTCGCAGGTCTTCTGCTGGCGGTGCGCTCTCCACTCATAAGGCTGCGGATCAAAGAGGTTTAGCGAGAAATATTCGCGATGACCAATAAAACTAAAACTCGTGGCCATATGAACTCTTCCGGTACTAGTTACGGATCCACCAAGTGACTCGATAGTCCAGGCGAATCCGTTAAATTCCTGAATTAGTTTTTTACCAACCTCGTCACGAAAAATTTGTTTGTCCCAGCCAAAGTAATAATTCTTCTTTTTTCTTTGGTCATCGGCAAAAATGAGCTTCTGCGTTGCCGGGTGAAGTTCTGAGTATGACCAAAATTCCTTTAGATTTGGGAGTTGGGAAAAAAGCCTATCTACCTGCTCATCGACTGGCACAATAAACTTTTCCGGTGGCGGAGGGATTTCGATACTCAAATCTTCCCAATCAAATTTCTTGCTTAGTTGCTTTCTTCGCTCCTCGAAATCACGTTCAACAATATCATGGTACGTT
>JACCDK010399098.1_pt1 | contig 15616 bp, 17 predicted proteins | sample 7445871 | NCBI WGS metagenome assembly JACCDK01 (sample SAMN15323436, study PRJNA562643) | freshwater metagenome | isolation source: river surface water | place: USA:Blue River Watershed | collected 2017-08-15 | reverse complement strand
TTTGAATTTTGTTTTAACGATGCGCCCACAATCGGCTCGTTGGTAATTGAGTTCAATACCTTCACGGTATACTGTTGGGAATTAGCCACAAACGAAAGCAGCATTCCCATGAATAATAGGATATTTTTCATGAAATCTTAATTAAAATGAAACAAGCCCACATTGAAAAATGCAGGTAAATAAATCAATTTAATTAAGCTCGAGGTGGGTGGAAAAAACCTTTAGGGTCGTTAGTAATAACGAATGTAGGCGTAGCGAAATGATCTTCTGCTACAGGAATTTGAACGAATAAGGCACTGAAAACAGGTTGAATCGACTGGAACGCTAAAACAACTTCGGGCATCTTTTCTAATCGCTCCGAATTCGATTTTTGCTCTTTTTCTTCCGCTGCTTTCAACTGCTTGGCCAGGTAACATTGACCATTACAGTTCAACATCGGTTTGTCGCGATTTTCGCAGAGATTCTTAGCGATGTAATCCTGATTAACCCGGTAATATGCGACAGCACCCCATTGATTCATCAAGGGAAGCTGCATGGCAATAAACAACAACAGGGCTAAGGCACTTTTCACGGCACAAAGGTATTTAAAAAGTTTATTTCAAATGTACCGCCGAATCATTTATCTGATAATTTTTCGCCTGCACCAATTCCATGATGGCAGAACCCGCCAATAAAACGGGTCCATATCCATGTGCCGCAAACGGGGAAATCGGTCGGTGATAATAAAACGCCGGATCCCAAGCCAAACCCGTTCCCACACAGGTGCCTTCTACATGGCCTTTTTCATTCACACGGGAGGCCACGGCGTTCCAGCCCAACAAGGCCGCAGGGCCATAGGTCTTCGGATCGAGCCAACCCATGTTGATACCTTTGGCCATCACATAGGTATAAATTGCGGTAGCGGATGTCTCCAAATACGAGTCATTTTTATCGATCAATTGATGCCAAAAACCGGTTCCGTCTTGATAGGACATCAAGCCTTTGAGATGAAGCTTTAACTGCTTGAGCACTTCAGGTCTTGCTGGGTGATTTGCTGGCAGATACTCCAACATTTCGCAGGTGGTCAACAACGCCCAACCGTTCGCACGAGCCCAATGAAACTCCGGATGTTCTTCCGCATCCACCAAATAGCCATGCATGTAAATATTAAGATTCGGATTAAACATGCGCTTACGATATGAATTGAATTGAAATACCGCTTCATCATATTCACCTAATTGCAAAAGCGCAGGAATGGCCATATACACATCGTCTAACCACATGGTGTGGTGCAGCGGACGGATACGAACCAAGGTGCGGTCAGGTAAACGATGTTCTTCTTTAAGAATAAAATCAGAAGCGCGTTTAGTCACGAAGGACATGTCGGTTGTAAAACCTGCCTTTTTGGCCTTAATAACGGCCATCCCCATCGCTCCGATGTCATCCAACGCACGTGGGTGGATCAAGCCGTGCAACACATGTTTGGCATCATTTTTCTGGGCAGCCGGAATCGCAGAGGCAATTAAGTTGAGGCGATTGAAAACATAATCTTTGTATTTTGGAGATCCGGTGATGCGGGTAAGCTCCAACATCCCCGAGTAGGTTACACCCCATTCGTAGGAAATTGGCCTGAAATCACCTTTGGAAAAAACGGTTTGATCTTCGAATGGTTGGCCTTGTGACCAAACAGCCCCTGTGGTTTTATGGACAAAATGATTGGGCGTAGCAACTTCTAGGTAGGAAAACACACGGTTTACGACCGAGAGTACCTCCTCTGGTTTAGTGGCACCATAGGGCGTCGGATAATCTGGCTGCAAAGCATGCAAAGGAGCAGTGGCATCTGAAGCTGCGGTGATATTTTTTTGAGCGAACAAGCTCGAGGAAATCAATAGGAATACAAAAGTATAACGCATAAAAAAAGGGCTTACTCATCTTAAAAGACAAGTAAGCCCTTGAACTACTTTAATCCATTTATTTTTTCATTTCAATTCCTTGGATCTGCACAACAATTTGTTGCTCAGCAGCCTTCGGATTTACTGCCACAAAATACACATCATGCTCGCCTGTTGTCGCTGTAATCGCTACTTTTTGAATAGCTGGCCCATTCATACGGCGTGGTGCTTGTTGGGCTGGAGCCGCAGCCGGTGCGCCTGCTGGCGCTGCTGGAGCTGGCGCTGCTGCCGGTGCTGCATTCGCTACTGGTGTTCCAAGCGGTGCACCTTTTCCTGGCGTCGCAGATGGTGGAGGTCCAAATCCACCTTGTGCGGAAACCTCTATTGCATTTGTTTGACCAATCACCGGTCCAGATGGCGAATCTAAGTGAATCTCAATCACACCACCTGCAGCGTTTGCACGTGCTTGCGCAGAAGCTGCAATTTCGATGGTTGAAATTCCTGTTAGATCTAAACCTTTATAACCTAAGTGTGGATTTTGACCCACCATGTTCGTCGAACGACCTGGTGTAATCAATTGCAAAATACCTTTGGTTACATCTGCTTTTTCAACGTCCAACTGTGGAGCACGTAAGAATACCCACTTCTCAGCTTGCACCGGAGCGATTTTCTTGTTGCCTTTATCCACATACGTTGCACGAACAACGAATACACCTTTCGTAGATTTTTGTCCTTCTGGTTTCACTAAAGCTAGCTCACCTTTCAACGCAATTTTGTTCGATGCCTTAGGCTCGCTTAAGCTCATAATGTAAGACACCATTTGCTTGGCGTCTGCTTTCGAAATAGATGGGTGTGCAGACATCGCATGCTCGCCCCAAACTCCCATACCACCAGCAATCACTTTATCAGCTAATTGATCTATCACATTTTGACCTTTGTATTTCACAGATACTTCATTGTAGCTAGGTCCTACTGAACGAACGTTCAATTGGTGACAAGACTTACAATCGCTCTTATTGATCAAACGCAATCCTGCAGAAGCAAATAAATCTGAATCTGCCTTACGGTGACTTTGAGACATTTCGAGTGGATCATAACCAAATGGAATGTAATCCAACGTAGCCGCTACTGATTCCGCAGTGATGCCTTTTTCTAATTCACCATCTTCTTTATCACTTACTTTCACCTTGTATTTAGGCGCTGAGTCAGCGAAATAGAATGATTTGTTGGCTCCTTCGAAATCAATATCTACTACCGGAGCCTCATTACCTACTAAGATTTCCAAAGCAGCTGTATTACTTGCACCTTTCGAATCTGTCGCTTTCAAGGTTACGGCATATTTTCCAGCATCCTTTAAGTTCAACGCTGCTTTCTCGCCAGATAAGTTTTTCACAAACTTCCCTGCTTTTTTCACCGTCCACGTATACGTCAATTTATCTCCATCCGCATCTTTCGTACCTTCAGCAGAAAGTGTTGTGTGGAATGGAGCCGCACCGGCTTTGTTGGCAGCTGTCGCTACCACTTCTGGCTTACGATTTCCACCTTGATATTCAATCTTAACTAAACGCGCATTTTCATTTCCTCTGAACCAAGCAGAACCATATTCCAATACATATAAATCACCTTCAGGACTGAAATCCATATCGATGGCAGAACCGAAAGTTGTGTTTGGCATAAAGCGTTCCATTGATTTGTAGTTGCCATTTTCATCCATGGTTACAGCCATAATCCAGCCACGCATAAATTCAACGATCAACCATTTACCCTCATAATATGCAGGAAACGCACGCTTGGCATTTGGAAAATCTGAACGGTGAAATACCGGACCACCCGTCGCAGAACGTCCCGATGAACCTACTAAAGGGAATTCCTCTGATGTACCATATGGATACCAAATCATCGCCTTCGTAGCTGGAGGTAATTCACGCAAACCTGTATTGTTAGGTGATTCATTCACAGGCGCAGCTGGATTGAATTTTGGTCCGATCGCCAACGTTTCGAAATTAACATCTGCATAGGCTTTGTTATCTCCGATGAAGTATGGCCAACCGAAATATCCTGGGCCTTTAGCTTGGTTAAATTCATCATAGCCACGTGGACCCTTTTCCGAGTCAACGGATGCATCTGGGCCAACTTCACCCCAATACAAAAATCCTGTTTTTGAGTCTAAACTTGGTCTCCAAGGATTACGGTGTCCCATCGTGTAGATTTCAGGACGAGTTTTTGGAGTGCCTGGAGCAAATAAGTTTCCTTTAGGAATCGTGTAAGAACCATCTTTCTCTGGATGAATACGTAAGATTTTTCCACGTAAATCATTGGTGTTCGAAGCACCACGTTGGTCATCCCAATTCGCTTGACCTGGACGCTCATCGATAGTTGCGTAGCCGTCTGAGTTGCTATTACTTGTGTTGTTACCAACCGTCAAGAATAAATTTCCTGCCTTGTCGAAAACCATACCCCCACCTGTGTGGCAGCATTCCTCCCGTTGAGTTGGAACTTCAAGAATGATTTTTTGTTGGTCTATCAACAATTCTTCCTCCTTTAATTCAATACGGGCTAACACGTGTTTCGCCTCTTTCGGGTGAGCATAATAAATATACAACCAGTGATTTTCTTTGAATTTGGGATCGACGATCACGCCCATCACACCTTCTTCTGCTTCACGTACTTGACCAGCACGATTCGTGTATTTCGTATTGGTAACGATTTTACCGATAGACTTGGTGATTCCAGTAGCGGGATCATATTGTTTTACTTCTCCTTTACGCTCTACGAACACGATACGTCCGTCAGGTAAAAAAGTAAATTCCATCGGTTCGTCGAGTTTGTCAACGAGTACCGACTTAACAAAACGATTTTCTTCGGGGGCTTGCGCGAAAACGGCGAGCGAGGTAAAAGCTAGCGAAACGGCTAGTAAAAATTGCTTCATGGTATGTCTAGATTTATTATTTTACAAAAATGATACAATAATCGGATATTAAAAATCTGTAAGTTGGTTTTGATACGAAAATCAGACATGTGTCGACAAAATTATTTTACTTTGGAAAAAATATCCCTCTATGAAAATTGTTGCTTTCGTCTTTTTGACACTTCCCATTTTTGCACAAACAAATAAAGATGTTTCTGATATCAAGTCTGTCCTGAGTACGCAGGAGAGGCTTTGGAATGCGGGTAAAATCGAGGAATTCATGGAGTATTATGCCAAAAGCGAGGACTTAAAATTCATCGGAAAATCAGGTGTCACCCAAGGTTGGGCAGCCACACTGAAGCGTTATCAGACCAGTTATCCGAATCGCGAGACGATGGGAACGCTATCTTTTGACATCCAAGAAATCGATGTAACAGCTGGCCAAACCGCTTGGGTTCTTGGTCGCTGGAATCTAAAAAGACCCAGCCTCGGGGATGTAGGTGGTTATTTTACGCTGTTAATCAAGAAAATCGACGGCCGCTGGTTGGTGGTTCGGGACCACACAAGCTAGACGCGCGAAAAAACATAAAACATCTCACTCGCAATTTGGCGTGAGCGTTCATCGTACATTTTTTCTTCCTGATCGGTATCATCGAAGGCTTTCGGATCTTCATAGCGCACGGGGATTCGAACTTCCGCACCTGGAATAAATGGGCAATTTTCGTCCGCATGCGAACACGTCATCACGGTAGCGAAGCTTGTATGTGGATTAATCACATCGTCATACAATTTTGAAAATACATTGATTGGACGAGAATCTTCCGTGTGCAAAACGAAGTAGATCGGATTGGAATGTCCGTGTTTGGAAACGATGAATCCCATTCGTTCTAAAGAAGCGACGGTGCGTTCGTTGCAAGCAGTTACTTCGACCCCACCGGAATAACATTGGGCGGCTAACTGAAAATAGTCGGCAGCCGTTTGTGCCCAAATTTGAGCAAATTGGGAACGTCGAGAATTATGGGTACAGATGAAATTTAAGCGGATAGGCTGTTCTTTTTCCCGCTTGGATTTGATGTACTCGACCAAGGGCTGAAGAACGGCTTTACGCTCCTCGGAAATTTCCAAGGCTAAAATGGATTCGAGGTTTTCGTTTAGGGTATTATTCATGTGAAAAGAAGGGACTTCTTGCTGCAGCTTTGGCAATCCTTTGAGGTTTGCCAAAGCTAAGGCTTATAAACGATATTTAGGATTCAATAACTGATAATTTATTAACAACAACCAGAACCCGGAGCACAGGAATTAGCCGATTGCACTTCGGCAATTTTCAACTTAGGTTTTTCTGCACTCGGAGGCATACAACAAGCGGAAGCATCTTGTGACTCATAATGCGGATCGTTGAATTCCGCATCTTCGTGGAAATAGTAAACTTCCCACTGAACCCCGTCTGGATCAGTCGCCCAAAATTTATCCTGAACGGCATAGCAACATGACGTACCTATTTCCTCTTTGGAAACAATTCCTTGCGCACGAGCATGTACTAAACGATTAGTCATTTCTTCAACTGTTTCTACTTGAAATCCTAGATGACCAAAGTTCGCTTGAACGCGCGCTGGATTTTCAATAAAGGAGATAATCAATGATGGACTATCTAGGACATATTTGGCATAACCCGGCTTTATTTTAGTAGCCGGCTGGCCAAAAAACGTCGAATAAAAATTCACTGATGCCGCCAAATTACTGACATAAAGTGATACGTGCATACGAGGAAAGCTCATGGTTAACAGCAGTTAGATTGTTGAGAAACGAAATAATTTTCAAAAAACGAACCGAATAGTTGGCTAAATTCTGCCCACTTCTCCGGATTAATGCAATAACAAACAGACACCCCTTCAATTGTACCTTGAATAAATCCAATCTCTTTTAGCTCACGCAGGTGCTGGGAAATGGTCGCTTGAGCAAGCCCAAGTTCCGAAATCAAATCGCCATTGATGCACGTTTTCGACTTCACCAAATACTGCAAAATCGCCACGCGCGCCGGATGACCTAACACTTTCGCCATTTGGGCGATTGCATTTTGCTCATCGGAAAACAAATCTGTTTTGGTTAATCCCATCGTTGAATTATTACATTGCAATATTACGATGAATAGATTAAATAAATTAGGCCGAAGCCTATTTTATTTTGATGTGCATAGAGATGCTGTGACCAATCATGCCATTAGATCGCGAATAATAGCCATAACGAAGCTCCAGTGAATTCCAATTCACGATATTCGCCAAACCACCCGGAGGAGCTAAACGAACACCCACTCCCATAAACTGACTGGTAAAACTTGACAGGTCATAATCGGACGTATAAAATGTTTCTTTCGTAGAATGAAGGCCATAGGCTTTGAAGTAATCCACTTTTCCTTGGATGTTAAATCGATAGAACGGACTGATCGAAAAGAAAGGTGATATTTTATACGGAATTTCTAGGTTGGCCGTATGTGCCGCCATTCCCCAATCATCAATGTACGCGCGATAGAATCCGCGAATAATGACGTTATCACCCGCAAAATAACTGAGACGTAGGCCAACGGGCAATTTGAAACGGGTTCCAGGTAATTTCTCCACCGTGGAATTTCCATTAGTAAAATAGACACGATGAAACGGTGTACTTAATAAACCTTCTTGAAAACTTGGCTCGATCATGGCCATGACTTGCAAGCGCTGATTGATCACTTGGGAAATGGAGATAGATCCATTGTAGGAATTTCTAGCCTTATAACTTATTCCATCTTGGTCCCGTTCAGATCCCGAAGGATAGTTGGCCGGTCGCATCTCAGACGGCAAAATAGCCATATACGTATCTAAAAACGCCCCAGCTTTCAGTGAAATTTCGGTATTTTTATCCTTAGACAATTTGGTGTAGGAACCCGTAAATCCATGGGATTTATAGTCATATTCGGTTGAAAAGGCATAGGTAAGCCCTTGTGTTGTTCCCAATATATCGTCTTTCACAGACCAAGAAATACTCGGATAAATATGTGTATCCTCACGTGAAGCAGAGGAAACAGTTAATGGATCAATTTTATCTGAAGAAGCGGATGTATACCTGTCAATGTTTACATCTGCCGTAATGCTGTGGGTCCGATTGTATCGATCCATTTTTGATACGCGTATTTCGAATGAATTCGCAAAATCTGTCAACTTTTCAGTACCTCGACCTCCGGTAATTGCGGAGTTATTTCCGTCCTGAAAATAATAACCTGATACCAAATTCACTTCTTCGAATTTCAACTGTCTTTTGACAAAATCAGAACTTGTATCTGCTTTACTAATGGAAAACTTATTCGATTTAAATAGTGTCTCTTGTGCCTTCGTCACTTGAAGAAAAGCACAATACATACCGATGGCTAAAACAACTTTTTTCATACCTAGTTACAACCGCAGCCTCCTCCGCTTTTACCACCATTTGCTCCAGATGCACCTTCCCGATACAAATAAAATGCTTGTTCAAATTTCTCACTTTTGCGAGAAGACAATTCCATTTCAGAATCGTTGATTCGACTCTTTTGATATTCTTTGACAACTGTGCATGAGGAAAATAAACAAATAATCCCCAACCATTTAATTATACGCATACATCTATTTTTTTGGCAAAATGTACTTGGTTTTCATCGTCGACGATCACACAAGTAACACCTTGCAATTGATTCACTAAATCTAGGCCAACTTCCACACCCATCACGGCGATTGGAGTTGTTAATGCATCTGCTAATTCCGCAAATGGAGCAAAAACAGATACACTTTTTACTCCTTGGACAGGCATACCCGTTTTGGGATGAATGGTATGCGAATATCGTTTGCCGTCGATTAATACAAATTTTTCATAGGTTCCTGACGTCGCCACCGCAGCATTGACTAAATCAAAATCCGCCAATACATCCTTCGGATGATCGGGATCTACGATACCCACATGCCATGGATTTCCATCCGCACGAAAACCCCAAGCACACATGTCCCCCGAGGCATTAACTAAGCCGTTTTCGTAGCCTAGGCCAACTAACAATTGCTTGGCTTGATCGGCAGCATAGCCTTTCCCTATTCCACCAAAACCAATGCGCATTCCCTTTTTTTTCAAGAAAATAGTTTTTGCTTGGGGGTCTAATTCAATCCATTTATAGTTGATCAAACGAACTGATTTTTTTGCTATCGCCTCGTCGGGCAAGGCAGTCATTGTACGATCAAAATTCCATAATTTTTTATCTACGGATCCGTACGTGAGGTCGAAAGCACCTTGTGTTAACGACGAGATCCGCTGGCAGCGTAAGACCAGCTGAAAAAATTCTTCGGTCACAGCAACGGGATGTAAACCTGCGGCATCGTTAATTTGATTCGTTAAACTATCTGCCTGATAAGTAGAAAGCAACGCTTCAATTCGTTTAATTTCATCGACTGCCAATTGTAAGGCATGTTCTGCATCAGAAATCTGGGAGGCAATGACTCCGATGTCGAAGCGATTGCCCATCAATAAATCTGTGCGTTGAACTAATTCCATTATCGAGTGATAGCAGCGATTTCAGCGATAAATTTTTCTTTAGAAGGCTGGTAGCCTTCCCATTCTTTGACCACTTTTCCTTGTGCATTAATGAGTACAGTCAGAGGGAATTTTCCATTGGGATTGTAACGTTCGGCCATTTGATCATTACGATCTTGTTGGTCCTTTGGTAACTGATTCTTTTTTAAGCGAGGAAAATCTGCACGAACTAAAACCAATTTACCTTGTGCAAACTGCTCAAATTCAGCGGTTTCAAACACATCGTGTTTTAGTTTGATACGCGGTCCACACCAGTCGGAACCTGAAAAATTCAATAAAATCAATTTATGCTCTTGCTTGGCTTGAGTTTGAGCTTGTGAGAAGTCTCCGATCCAAGATAAAAGTGAAATGAATATAATAGAAAGAAATTGCATATGCTTAGGAGTAAATTAGTAAGGTGGCACCATCATTCGCTGTTTTAAATACTTGTAGCGGAATACGCGCGACCGTATTTAAATTTTGGCCTGTTAGTGAAAATCTGGCACCATGATCCGTACAGAAAAATTCTGTTTTATTGAAGATCACCCGACGCTTCGGTTCATGTGTACATAGGTTACTACCTGCCACGTAATCTCCTGAAGCCGTCCGTCCGATGACGATATTATTTAATATTACATACCCCCCTACAGACGTTAAATTTTTAGCGTTTATAGCCGCTAAATCAACTCGCAATACTGGATTTTTAATTAAAGACAAATCTGCCGTACTAACTTTTCCTATGGGTAAGGTACTTGATGTAGTCCCGCCTGAAGGTGCTCCTGCACTTGGGTTAGTCGGTGTATTTATACTGCTCGAAACTCCTGTTTTATTTGTACTATCCAACGAAGCAACACTTTCTCCATTTTTATTGACAATTAATGATTCTAAAATCGAATCATCTTGATGGGTACATGAAGCCAGGATGGCCATCAATGCACCACCTTGAAATCCCATCTTCTTTAGAAACTCGTAACGGCTGTATTTTTCTTCCTTCATCATGAAATAAATTAACAACCCTAAATTACTAAAAAGGGGAATTCTCGAGACCAATTGTGGCCTTATCGGTAAATTTAATCGATGAAATCGGGAGCTTCGCAGATGTGTTGCCGCACCTTTGGCAAGCCTTGAAGGTTTGCCAAAGGTAAAGGGCGGCAAAAAGCTACGGTTTTTCAATCACAACCGGCTCGAAAAAACTGATTAAATTAATCGCGGTAATTTAAAGCGGGTTTACGGTCGCCCAACAACGATTTGTATTGAAACTCGGCACCTCCGCGTTTGGTCAACCACTCAGTACGCGCCTCCTCGATCAACACAGGTTTCTTGAATAAATCCATCGCAGTGGCTGCTAAGGTTTTGGCAGCAACCATCATGCCCTTTCGGCCAATCGACATGCCGCCGGCAGCGACAGCTTGCCAACTATGCGCGGAGGTTCCAGGAACCCAAGTCGCGGTACCCAAACCGACCGTAGGCACCACCCAGCTCACATCCCCTACATCCGTGGATCCACCGCCACTTGGATCCGGACGATCCATAAATACTTGATTGGTCGTTGCTAAATCCACTTGCTCCATCCCGACCGTTTGTTGCAATTGCTTAGCAAATGCAAGTTCAGAGGCATTTAACGTATAACCACCTACAGCCTTCAGGTTTGCACCCATCACGCTAGCTAAATGTTGATTAGGCAAAACTTCATAGACTCCACCGATCAACTCTGCCTCATATCGCGTGCCTGTTCCCAACGCGGCACCCTCCGCAATTTTCTCCAATCGAGACCAAACATCCGCAACGACCGAACGTTGTGGGGAGCGTACATAATAATATACCTCAGCGAAATCAGGCACGATATTGGGGGCTTTCCCGCCATTCGTAATCACATAGTGAATACGTGTAGATGAAGGTACATGCTCCCGCATCATATTCGCCATGTGGTCCATCGCCTCTACCCCATCCAAGGCCGAACGACCTCTTTCCGGTGATGCCGCCGCATGCGATGACAAGCCATAAAAACGAAATTTACCAGCTTTATTAGCCAAAGAAGACGATGCCGAAACCGTGTTCTCATCGTTCGGATGCCAGTGTAACATCACATCCGCCTGACTAAATAAACCAGCCCGCACCATATATACTTTTCCTGAACCACCCTCTTCAGCTGGGCAGCCATATAATTTAATCGTTCCTTTTTGACCCGTTTCCTTCATCCAGTCACGAACCGCAATGGCCGCAGCCACAGAAGCTGTACCAAATAAATGGTGACCACAGGCATGACCCGAATTCCCACCTACACTACGCTTGGTTGGAATTGAATCTTGCGACAAACCTGGTAAGGCATCGTATTCCGCCATGATTCCAATGACCGGTTTCCCTTGACCAAATGTCGCCACAAAGGCCGTTGGAATATCCGCCACCCCCGCCTCCACGGTAAATCCTGCTTGGCGCAAAGTCTCTTGAAGTAAAGCAGAACTTTGCTTCTCCTTATACCCGACTTCTGCATAATTCCATATTTTTTGAGCGATTTGCCCATATTGAATTTCGCGTTCCACCAAACGTGAAAACACTTTTTTCTTGTCTGTGTCCTGCGCTTGAGTTGACACTGCCAGACAGATCGCCATGCAGACTAATAGTATATTCCGAATCATGTTAATTAGGTTTAATAAAATCAAATTTAGCCGGAAGAACCTTAAAATCAAATGTATGTGACTCCAATACTTCGCCATCCACTTGAGCGCGCATCACGCGATCACACGATATGGTTTGTTGGCGTATCCGCGAAAATGTCAAAAAAGGTAAGCCCACGTGCTTTCCAGACTGAATGATGGGCATGTAAAATAAGCGCTTCCAAACGGGTAGAGGCTCGCAGACCAACATATCCAATTCCCCATCTTCAATCGATGCCATAGGAAAAAAATGAAATCCACCTCCGGCACGAGCCGAATTAAATACCATACACAAAAAGACAGGAAGGCCTGAAATCCGATAATGCTTAAATTTAAATAAAGCAGGGATTGCAGCTAAATAATAGCCTAATCCGCCTTTGATGTAACGAATTGCCTCCATCGAGCGCAATACTTCTCCCTCAATTCCAATCCCCACACCATTCAAAAACAACATGTTATTCACTTGTCCGGCATCACATTTTTGACTCACACCTTCCAATATGCAAGCCAAATGAGATTCTCTTGAACGGTCACCAAAAAGTTTCCAATAAAAATCATTGCCCGTTCCACCTTTAAATAGGCCGATGGGCAAGGAGCAGGAAGGATATCGATTGACAAAATAATTGAAGGTGCCATCCCCACCCATGACCCAAACTTCTTCAAAATCAGCTAAAGATTCCGGCCATTTTTCATCAAAAACTGACAATGAAAAATCCACGCGAGAACGCACCCAGGCCACATATGCTTGTAATTGAGCGCGTTTATGGGGATTAATGAGAAAGGCAACCTTTTTAGGCATGAATGTAGTTTTTCAGGTGCTCTATAGTTTCCAAATGATCCTGAATCGTAGCCTTAATCAAATCATTACTCGAAATGATTCCAATCAACTCGCCGTTTTCCACGACGGGTAGGTAACGTATATTGTTTTCCGACATCAATATCATGCAGACCTCAAGTGAACTACTTAATTCTACTCCAGGTAAATCGGTCGACATGATTTCCGAAACAGAAGTATCCGATGAATTTTTATCCAACAAAATAACCTTACGCGCATAGTCGCGCTCCGTTAAAATTCCACGATATTGACCATGATCCATGACCACCACAGAACCTACGTTACAATCTTGCATAAGCTGTAATGCCTCGATTATCTTGGCATCCGACGAGATGGAAATGACCTTCGCACCTTTCTTCGTTAAAATGTCTTTGACCTTTTTCATGGCTTAATTGAATTAGAATTATCCAAATTAAACCAAAAATTATTCAATATACAATAGCTTAAACGGCTATATTAATCGTGTGAACTAAATCATATCCTCCCGTAGCTGCGTTTGCAGTAACAGTTGCCAATTCGTTGGATAAAGAGTCTCGTATAATGTTGTCCGTGGTATTCTTGGTAGCATTTTGACCATGCGCTTTGTACAAATCCGTCATATATACGGCTGTATTAATTTCCTCTGGAAAGGCAATTTGCGTTGTCAATTTTAATTGACCACCTACATATATCTGAGCATGTATATGTGTTACACGACCTTGATACCAACCCGGATAAATGGTTTGAAAACGAGCTACTCCTTGTACATCAGTAGTAGCAATGCCCCGACAAAAAGTCTTGGCTGTGTTATCTTGATTTCCTAAATATCCTTGATTCACGTATCCCGAATAATAGCCGTCCTTGTCGCAATGCCAAACATCCACACGAGCATCCGCGACAATGGCACAATTATTATTCACATTCCGGATGGTAATTGACATACTGAGTGGTAAACCCGTTTTCCCTTCCGTAATATCTGTATGTGTAATTGACGCATTACGCTTGTTGTATAAAGGATAAGGACCATCCGTTTCTGTATCTCCCACTTTACAAGCTCCTGAACTAGGAGTAGTGGATGGTGTAATCGTCGCATCATCTTGATTTTTGATACACGAAAATGCCACCAGTGGCGCTAGGAGGACTGAGCCTGTTTTCTTGATAAATGTTTTACGTTTCATGAATCAAAAATAACAATAGGATCTATTATTCATTGAATCTTTCGAAGCATGGAGGAAATTAGTCGGCGAATTTTCATCTCGAGTAGACAAAATATTATGTATGTTTGAATTATGAATCAAAACTACCCTACCGCCATTATAACGGGCGCTTCCAAAGGAATTGGACGTGCGTTGGCCCTTTTACTTGCCGGCCATAATTTCCAACTTAGCTTGATTGCTAGAAATCAAGGCGAACTCAAGGACCTAGCGGCTGAGATTACGGAAATTGGTCATCGACCACTCTACTTTGCAGGTGATATTGCCGATGAAGCCTTTGTCAAATTGGCCATCGAAAAGACAGCACATACCTTCCAAAAGATCGACTTCTTAATCAACAATGCCGGTGTGGGGGCGTTCGGTCCGACTGAAAGTTATACGAGCGAAAAATGGGATCAGGTATTTGACACTAACGTCAAAGGGACTTTTCTGTGCACACAACAGGTCTTACCCCACATGCGGGAAGCCAAAAAAGGACACCTCATCACGATCGCGTCTGATGTCGCTAAACGAGTTTTCGATGGTGGTTCTTTGTATTGTGCCTCGAAATATGCCCAACATGCATTCACGGAAGCCCTGAGAAAAGAAGTTCGGAAAGATGGCATCAAAGTTTCAAGCGTTTATTCGGGATTAGTAGATTCCCATTTTCATGCTGACCCGCAAGGTGACCCCTCCCATGCGGATTGGTTGACGCCTGAAAATATGGCCGACAGCATCTATTACATCATGAATCAGCCAGCGCATGTAGTGATCGACGAGCTCATGATTCATCCATTATCGCAAGAATATTAGGCCAACAGTATAGAACTGTTTGTCAAAAAAAATCGGATTAATTAAATTTAATCTGAAAATAAACCTATTCGTATGTCTATAACAAAACCACAGCTAAGCTTTAGCCAAATCATCAACATGAACGTTGGTTTTTTCGGAATTCAATACAGTTTCGGATTGCAACAAACGGCCGTGGGACCCTTATATAGTTTTCTGGGAGCCAAAGAAGGCGAATTACCGCTCTTATTTTTAGCCGCTCCAGTGACGGGACTTTTGATCCAACCGATCATCGGAGCCCTTTCGGATAAAACCTGGTCCCCCAAATATGGCCGAAGAAAACCCTTCTTCCTAATTGGCGCCATACTCTGCAGTTTATGTCTTTTTGCATTTCCATTTAGCTCAACCATCTGGATGGCCGCTGGATTATTGTGGATATTGGACGCGGCAAATAATACCGCCATGGAACCGTATCGCGCGTTTATTGCCGACAAGCTTCCAACGAATCAATTGGCCAAAGGCTTTCTTACCCAAAGTTTTTTTACGGGTTTGGGGATCACATTGGCCAACGTATCCTTGTTCGTTTTCCAAAAAACAATTACTGGACAAAGTGGTGACGGCATTCCGTACTGGGTGTACGGCTCCTTTTTCGTGGGCTCCGTTTGTTCCATCGGTTCCGTATTGTGGTCGGTGAGTAAAACACCCGAAATCCCTCCTACCGAAGAAGAATTAAGAGAACTTGCAGCTGCCGACAAATCATTGTTGGCACCTTTCAAAGAAATCATTCACGCCATCGGAGACATGCCGCGGATCATGTGGCAATTGGC
>JACCDK011264325.1_pt1 | contig 15626 bp, 11 predicted proteins | sample 7445871 | NCBI WGS metagenome assembly JACCDK01 (sample SAMN15323436, study PRJNA562643) | freshwater metagenome | isolation source: river surface water | place: USA:Blue River Watershed | collected 2017-08-15 | reverse complement strand
TTGGGTGGCAGAGCATGCACCAGAGTTGGAATTTGTGACTGTTAATCCCTCTTTGGTGTTGGGCCCCTTGTTCGCCGCAGATTTTTCCACCTCGCTCGAGGCGATTAAGAAGCTGCTTGAAGGTGCGATCCCGGGGCTGCCCAATTTTGGTTTTTCGGTTGTCGATGTCCGCGATGTGGCGGATTTGCATGTCCGCTGCCTGACGACACCGGGCCTTGCCGGTGAGCGTTTTATTGCTGCCGGTCCCTTTCTCTGGATGCGCGATCTGGCGAAGATTCTGCGCGACGGACTTGGGGAGCAAGCTCGCAAGGTTCCCACGCGGAGCTTGCCCAATTTCCTCGTGAAGCTGGTGGGGCTGTTTGACCCTGTTATTAAACAAGTCGTTGGAGAATTGGGAAATGTCCGCGACACATCGGCGCAGCGCGCGCTGGATAAACTTGGCTGGAAAACACGCCCAGCGGAAGAGAGTATTGTTGATACAGCGCGGGATATGATCCGGCTGGGGGTCGTAAAACTCTAAGATTAGGCCAGGCGATAGGGCACAACATCGCGCCGATCAGGATCAACCAGAATATCGCGGTCAGAGGGCGGAAATGCCCTTTGATCGCAGTCACTTCGCGGGCAGATGCGGCAACTAATTCCAATTTTGGTCGCGGCGCGGGCCGACATTAGGTCCAACCCATCGGCATAAATAAACTCGCGGGCGTGATCGACTTCGCACCCCAAAGCGACGGCATAGCGGCGCGGTGTACGATCATAGCTGCCCGTCGCTTTCACCAGTCCCTTCGCCATCGAGACATAGCGCACGCCATCTGGCGTTTCGGCGAGCTGAACCAAGATGCGGTCGGGAATGGCAACAGCCTCATGCACAATCCATAAGGGGCAGGCCCCGCCAAAGCGCGCAAATTGTAATCGAGTGGCGGAATGGCGCTTGGTGATGTTGCCGGCCATATCCACGCGACAAAAGAAAAAAGGCACACCGCGCGCACCCGGGCGTTGCAGCGTGGACAGGCGATGACAGGCTTGTTCAAAGCTAACGCCAAAGCTTTGCCGCAGCCGATCAATATCATGGCGTGCGGTGCGGACATCCTCCCGAAACCGGGCATAGGGCATTAGCAAGGCGCCAGCCGCATAATTGGCAAGCCCAATGGAGAGCAATTGGCGGGCAGCGGCGGTGCGCAGACCGGCACCTTCGACGACTGAACGAATATCTTGCTTCAGGGCAAGAGCGGCCACTTGATGCGCAAGCTGAAAACGCTGGCTCTCAATCGGTTGTGCGCCATCAATGATCAGATGGCCCATTTCGGCGTCAAAATCGCGCAAACCCGCATGGGCGGTATAGACCAAGGAAACCGACAGCGCATTGCGCAAATAGAGCTCTAGTGCCTCACGCGGCGGCGTGGGGAGGGTCCCACGTAGTCGATCTCCCAAGCTTTCGGCGGCGCAATCCAGAACATCAACATAATTGCCCGCATTATGGAACCAGTCCCGCACCTCTTCCCAAGGCAGGCGGCTACCCGATGATTGGTCGGCGCCCATGGCTTCATCAATAATCTGCAATCGCTGGCCGGCATTGCGATACGCGGCGTGAAGCTGCACAAATTGATCGGCCAGTGCAGGCTGTTGTTCGGCAATCCGCGCCAGTTGATCAGCAGTCAGCGGGCTTGCGAATAAGGGGTCGGCTGCCGCCTCACGCAGGGCGGCAAAGCGCCGGGTGGCGGCATCTTCCTCAAAATCCTGCCAATCGAGGGGAAAATCCCGTGCCAAGATTTCCAGCAAAGCTGGGGTGAGCGGGCGATCATCGCTTTCCAATTGTGAGAGGTAGGACACGGAAATGCCCAGTCGGGCCGCCATATCGGATTGCTTTAGGGTAAAACTTGCCCGCAAGGCGCGCAGCTTTGGCCCGGCAAAAATGCGCCGGCGCAAAGGGCTGGTGGCAGCTTTTGTCTCGCTCATTCGCGGCTTATGCCGGTTGATGCCTAAATTTGCAAACTCCCACTTTGCAACTTTGCAAGTTCACATTGGACATTGCTAGTGACTGGCTCCAAAAGCGATGCTTCAATTTTTAGGGGATCGCCATGTCATCGAACATTGCAGAGCTCGAAAAGCGCCGCGCTGCTGCCCGTATGGGTGGGGGGCAAAAGCGCATTGACGCGCAACACGCCAAGGGCCGCCTGACCGCACGCGAGCGGCTGGACGTCCTGCTGGACCAAGGCTCGTTTGAAGAGCTGGACATGTATGTTGAGCATAATTGCGTCGATTTTGGCATGGAAGCGACCAAGATCCCCGGCGATGGTGTCGTCACCGGATCAGGCACGATCAATGGCCGTCTGGTCTATGTCTACAGCCAGGATTTCACGGTGTTTGGCGGCTCTTTGTCAGAACGGCACGCCCAGAAAATCTGCAAGATCATGGATATGGCACTGAAAGTTGGTGCGCCCGTCATTGGCCTCAACGACAGCGGCGGCGCCCGCATTCAGGAAGGTGTCGCCTCGCTGGGTGGCTATGCTGAGGTGTTCCAGCGCAATGTGCTGGCCTCGGGCGTTGTGCCGCAGTTGAGCCTCATCATGGGCCCCTGTGCGGGTGGTGCCGTTTATTCACCCGCGATGACGGACTTCATCTTCATGGTGAAGGACTCAAGCTATATGTTTGTGACCGGCCCGGATGTGGTGAAGACCGTCACCAACGAAGTCGTGACGCAGGAAGAACTGGGCGGCGCGATTACGCACACCGCAAAGTCCGGCGTGGCGGATCTGGCGCTGGAAAATGACATTGAGGCACTGCTCGCCGCGCGTGACTTCATTGATTTCCTGCCCGAAAACAATCGCATGGGCGTGCCAGAGCGGCCGACCAATGATCCATGGGATCGTGTCGAGCCCAGCCTCGATACGCTGATCCCGGCCTCGGCCACCACGCCCTATGATATGCATGAGCTGATCCGCAAAACCGTGGACGAGGGCGATTTCTTTGAGGTTCAGCCCAATCATGCCGGCAATATCATTATCGGCTTTGGCCGGATTGAGGGTCGCACCGTGGGTATTGTCGCCAACCAGCCGATGGTGCTGGCGGGCTGCTTGGATATCAATGCATCGAAAAAAGCGGGCCGTTTCGTTCGCTTCTGCGATGCCTTTGATATTCCGATTGTGACGTTTGTCGATGTGCCGGGCTTTTTGCCGGGTGTCAGCCAAGAGCATAATGGCATCATCAAACATGGTGCCAAGCTGCTCTTTGCCTATGCCGAAGCCACCGTGCCCAAGATCACCGTGATCACGCGCAAGGCCTATGGCGGCGCCTATGACGTGATGGCCTCCAAGCATTTGCGCGGCGACCTGAACTATGCATGGCCGACAGCGGAAATCGCCGTGATGGGCGCAAAGGGCGCGGTAGAAATCATCTTCCGCTCTGACATTGGCGACCCTGAAAAGATTGCCGAGCGGACCAAGGAATATGAAGACCGCTTTGCCAACCCATTTGTCGCGGCCAGCAAGGGCTTTGTGGATGAGGTAATCATGCCGCACTCCACGCGCCGCCGGATTGCCTTGGGTCTGCGCAAGCTGCGCAACAAGCAGCTCGAAAACCCGTGGAAGAAACACGATAATATTCCGCTTTAAGGAGCGCCCTTTATGAAACTCGGCCGCTTAAACCATATTGGCGTCGCAACGCCGTCGATTGAGGCCAGCATTGCCTTTTGGCGCGATGTGATGGGCGCAACGCATATTCATGCGCCCTTTGATTTGCCAGAGCAGGGCGTGAAGGTGTGTTTTGTCGATACACCTGCCGAAGGCCCGAATAATGGCACGCAAATTGAGCTGATTGAGCCACTTCCGGGCAACACCAGCATTGCAAGCTTCTTGGAAAAGAACCCGCAGGGCGGTCAGCACCATATGTGCTTTGAAGTGCCAGATATTCATGCCGCCAAGGCGGAATTTGAAGCGATGGGCAAGCGCGTGCTGGGAGAGCCCCGCATTGGCGCGCATGGCACGCTGATTTTCTTCGTTCATCCCAAAGACATGGGTGGGGTTCTGACCGAAATTATGGAAACGCCGAAAACGGCACATTGAGGAACAACAATAGGTCACCCTGAACGTGTTTCAGGGTCCATTGACAGCTGATTAGAAATTTAATGACTGGGTGTTCATGGATGCTGAAACAAGTTCAGCATGACGAAGAGAGAGGATGGAAAAAAAATCATGAAATTTGAAACCATTACACTCGATATCAGCGACAGTATTGCAACAATTACGCTGAACCGTCCTGAGCGCTTAAACGCCTGTTCGCTCGATATGGCCGACGATATCGCCGATGCGTTGGACCAATTGGGCGATGCACGCTGCTTGATCATTACAGGCGCAGGCCGCGCCTTTTGCTCGGGCGCGGACCTTCAGGCGCGCGGAGAACGCCCGGTGACCGGCGGGCAGGGCAGCTATGCCGCGCTCACGCGGCGCTACAACCCCACAATGATGAAGATCGCCCGGTTGAACATTCCGGTGATCACCGCTGTCAACGGCCCTGCGGCGGGTGTCGGCTGCTCGATTGCACTGGCGGGAGACTTCGTGATCTCGGGCAAGAGCGGCTATTTTCTGCAAGCCTTTGTGAACATTGGCTTGGTGCCGGATGGCGGTGCCAGCTGGATGCTCCCGCGCTTGGTGGGCAAGGCACGCGCCACCGAAATGATGATGCTGGGGGAGAAAATCTCCGGCGATCAGGCGGTTGCCTGGAACATGATCTACAAGTGCGTTGAGGATGATCAGTTGATGGCAGAAGCCCGGGCCTTGGCCACGCGCCTCGCCAATGGTCCAACGCTGGCATATGGCATTATGCGCCAGAACATCCTGACCGCGCTTGAGCAGAATTATTCCTTTGCGCTGAATGCAGAAGCCGAAGGCCAGCAGAAAGCCGGCAGCTCAGAAGATGCGCGCGAAGGGGGGCTGTCCTTCCTCGAAAAGCGCAAGCCGCAATTTAAGGGTCGATAAAATATGGCAAATCTGGACGACTGGAAACAGGCGGCGGCCAAAGAGGTTAAGGGCAAAGACCTGACCTGGCACACGCCGGAAGGCATTGATGTGAAGCCGCTTTATACAGCGGAAGACGTCAGCGAAGACCCCGGCTTGCCGGGCTTTGCGCCCTTCACGCGGGGCGTTCGCGCGTCGATGTACACTGGTCGTCCATGGACCATTCGCCAATATGCGGGCTTTTCAACCGCTGAAGAATCCAACGCCTTTTATCGCCGCAATCTGGCGGCGGGGCAAAAGGGCCTCTCGGTCGCGTTCGATCTGGCGACGCACCGCGGCTATGATAGCGATCATCCGCGCGTTGTGGGCGATGTCGGCAAGGCTGGTGTCGCGATTGACAGCGTTGAGGATATGAAAATTCTGTTCGACGGTATTCCGCTCGATCAAATGTCGGTTTCCATGACGATGAATGGCGCGGTGATCCCTGTGCTGGCGTTCTTCATTGTCGCGGGCGAGGAGCAGGGTGTTCCGGTTGAGCAACTGGATGGGACGATCCAGAACGACATCCTCAAAGAGTTCATGGTGCGGAACACCTATATCTATCCGCCTGAACCCTCTATGCGAATTATTTCAGACATCTTCGCATTTACCAGCCAGAAGATGCCGAAATTTAACAGCATTTCCATTTCTGGCTATCATATGCAGGAAGCCGGGGCGACACAGGTTCAAGAGCTTGCCTTCACCATCGCCGACGGCATGGAATATGTGAAATATGGTGTGGCCTCTGGCCTCGACATTGACAAATTTGCAGGCCGTCTGAGCTTCTTCTTTGCGATTGGCATGAACTTCTTCATGGAAGTGGCAAAGCTGCGTGCGGCGCGTGTGCTGTGGCATCGCGTGATGACCAAGCTGGGCGCCCAAGATGAACGATCGAAGATGCTGCGCACGCACTGCCAGACTTCGGGCGTCTCGCTGACCGAGCAAGATCCCTATAACAACGTGATCCGCACCACGGTTGAGGCGATGGCCGCCATGCTGGGCGGTACCCAATCGCTGCACACCAATGCGCTGGATGAAGCCATTGCGCTTCCAACTGATTTTTCAGCCCGCATTGCCCGCAACACCCAGATCATCCTTCAGGAAGAAACGGGGATGTGCAACGTCGTCGATCCATTGGGCGGCAGCTATTATATCGAGGCGCTGACCAAGGAATTGGTTGATAAGGCATGGGACATCATTGAGCGGGTTGAAGCCGAAGGCGGCATGGCGAAGGCCGTGGCGGCAGGCTGGCCCAAGGCGATGATTGAAGAAGCGGCTGCGGCACGTCAGGCACGTGTCGATCGCGGTGACGATGTGATTGTGGGCGTGAATAAATATCGCCTCGCCAATGAAGATCAGATCGATATTCTGGAAGTTGATAACGCCGCCGTGCGGGAAGCGCAGATTGCGCGCATTCGGGCCGTTAAGGAAAATCGCGATGAAGCCCGTTGCCAAGCGGCGCTCGCGGCCTTGACCAAAGGCGCAAAGGGCGGCGCCAATTTGCTGGAACTCGCCGTAGAAGCCGCGCGGGCGCGGGCAACGTTGGGGGAAATCTCTGCCGCGATGGAAGCCGTATTTGGCCGCTATGGGACCACACCGACACCCGTAAAGGGCATTTACGGCAGCGCCTATGAATTTGATCGGCGTTGGGCGCAGGTGCTGGAAGGCGTTGAGGCCGTCTCCCGCCGCTTGGGCCGCAAGCCCAAGCTGCTGGTCGCCAAAATGGGGCAGGATGGGCATGATCGCGGGGCAAATGTCATTGCCTCGGCCTTTGCCGATATGGGTTTTGACGTTGTGTCGGGCCCCTTGTTCCAGACGCCCGAGGAAACGGTGGTGCTGGCACTCGACAGCGGCGTGGACGTGGTGGGGGCTTCCTCACTTGCGGCAGGCCATAAGACGCTCATCCCAGAGCTGATTAATCTGCTTCGGGAAAAGGGCCGCAGCGACATCAAGGTCATCGCGGGCGGCGTTATCCCAGCACAGGATTATGAGTTCCTGAAAAATGCGGGCGTGCAGGGCATTTATGGCCCCGGCTCAAATGTGGTCGAGTGCGCAGCCGATGTGCTGCGTCTGCTCGGCCATAATATGCCGCCGCTGGATGCTTAATCGCGCAATTTATAGAATTTCGGCACAAGGAAAGCCAAGATGTTCAAAAAAATCCTGATCGCAAATCGTGGCGAAATTGCCTGTCGCGTGATCCGTACGGCAAAGCGCATGGGCATTCAGACCGTTGCTGTCTATTCCGATGCCGATGCACGCGCACCCTTTGTGCAAATGGCGGATGAAGCGGTGCATATTGGCCCGTCTCCCGCGGCGCAAAGCTATCTGATTGCCGATAAGATCATTGCCGCGTGCAAGGCGACGGGCGCGGAAGCCGTCCACCCCGGCTATGGCTTTTTGTCGGAACGGACGAGCTTTGCCGAGGCTTTGGCGGCAGAGAACATCGCCTTCATTGGCCCGCCGGTCAATGCCATTGCCGCCATGGGCGACAAGATTGAGTCCAAGAAACTGGCAAAGGAAGCCGGCGTCAACGTTGTTCCCGGCTTTGTGGGCGAAATTGAAGATACCGAGCACGCGGTGCGCATCTCAAACGAGATTGGCTATCCCGTGATGATGAAAGCCTCGGCGGGCGGCGGCGGCAAGGGGATGCGGCTTGCCTATAGCGAGCAGGATGTGCGCGAGGGCTTTGACGCGGTGAAGCGCGAAGGGCTGAACAGCTTTGGCGATGACCGCGTCTTTATTGAGAAGTTTATTCTCAACCCACGCCACATTGAAATTCAGATTTTGGGCGATCAGCATGGCAATGTGCTGTATCTGAATGAGCGTGAATGCTCGATCCAACGTCGCCACCAAAAAGTGGTGGAAGAAGCACCGTCACCCTTTGTGACCCCTGAGATGCGCAAGGCGATGGGCGAGCAGTGCGTCGCGCTGGCAAAGGCCGTGGGCTATTATAGCGCGGGGACAGTTGAACTGATTGTCTCTGGCGCGGACCCCAGCGGCAAGAGCTTCTATTTCCTTGAAATGAATACCCGGCTTCAGGTCGAACACCCCGTGACCGAAGCGATTACCGGCGTCGATCTGGTGGAACAGATGATCCGCGTGGCGGCAGGCGAAAAGCTCAGCCTGACGCAGGCGGATGTGAAGATTGATGGCTGGGCGATTGAGAACCGCGTTTATGCGGAAGACCCGTATCGCGGGTTTCTGCCGTCAACAGGCCGCATCTCGCGTTATCATCCTCCCGTTGCGGGATGGACTGGTGACCCCATTCGCGGCACCAACGGCGTGCGCGTGGACGATGGCGTCATGGATGGCGGCGAAGTCTCGATGTTTTATGACCCCATGATCGCAAAGCTGATCACTTGGGGCAAAACGCGCGATGAAGCGGCGGATCGCCAAGTGGCGGCTCTTGATCGCTTTGAGCTGGAAGGCCTGGGCCATAATATCGATTTTCTCTCGGCGATTATGCAGCATCCGCGCTTCCGCTCAGGCGAGCTGACGACGGGCTTTATTGCTGAGGAATATCCCGATGGATTTACCGGGGCGGCTACGTCAGACGATCTGGTGCGGACATTGGCGGGGATTGCAGGCTTCATGGCCTGCGCCAATGCCGATCGGGCGCTTCATATTGATGGGCAATTGGGCGATGATCTGGAGCCCGCCGAATGTTGGCAGGTCAGTCTTGCCGGCCATAGCTTTGAAGTGCTGGTGAGCGAAGATGCCCTGCTGGTCGATGGTGCAGAACTGGACGTGTCGCTGGAATATACGCCCGGCGATCGGCTGGTGATTGCCGATGTAGCTGGGCAGGAATTGGCCATTAAGGTTTCCAAGACGCGCACAGGCTTTACGATGACCACGCGCGGCGCAATCCACAAGGTCACCTGCCTGCCCGGTCATATCGCGCCTTTGGCGGCGCATATGATTGAGAAGGTGCCGCCAGATATGTCGCGCTTCCTGCTCTGCCCGATGCCGGGTCTGGTCACGGCCATTCACGTGGCAGCGGGGGACAAGGTGGAAGCAGGCCAGCCGCTTGCCATTGTGGAAGCGATGAAGATGGAAAACATCCTACGCGCCGAGAAATCGGGCGTGGTCAAACAATTGCACGCGAGTGCAGGGGAAAGTCTGGCCGTCGACGCCGTTATCTTGGAAATGGAATAAATCGGTCGCGCGGTGGCAGGCTAAAAGGCCAGTGCCACCGCGCGGTGATCCAAGACCATATGGGCAGAGCGATCTGCCATGGTGAGGAACATTGCGTCGCCCCGGTCAGTCTGTTGGACGACCATAGCCGCTGTTACGCCCATCATCATGCCGGAGAAGGAGGCGGCGCGATACGCGTCCCATTGGCCGGCCAAATCCGCCTGTGGCACGCCATAGCGCTCTAGCGCTGCCTGATACCGGGCAATCAACGTCTTTTCCATGTCCAGGCGCGTGGCCGGGTCCATTGCGGTTCCCAGATAATAGGCAATGTCGCTGACGCCTTCACCCACACCCACTGTTTGCCAATCGACAATGACAATGGGCTTGGCAGTATCGGCAGGGTCAAACAGCATATTATCAGGCCGAAAATCATTATGCGTCAGGCAACGCGGGCCCGCCCGGCTGTCTGTCCACTGCTTGATATGGCCGAGATAGGCCTCACCCACCTCGCGCATCGCGGGCGTGACACGGCCCCCATAGCGGTCACAAAAGGCAGGCCAGAACATCGCATAAAGCGCCTCACCATCGAGCGGCGGGGGCACCGCCTTGGTGCCATTGAGCCAATCATAAGTGTCAAGAATGGGGTCGCCCCACCACGCGGCATGGATGGAGGCAGCCGCGTCCATTGCCCATTGCGCTTCTTGCAGGCTGGGGACCGCCAATTGATTGCCCGGCACATGGCGCGGCAGATCATGCATCAGCAGCGTGAAATCATGGCTATCGTCATCAAAGGCGATGTAGAGATGGTCGGGCACTGCCATCGGCCGCTTGCCTGCGAAGAGCTGATAAAATCGGCTCTCGCGAATATAGGTCATATGCGTTTTGCCCGTCGCGCGGCTTAAGGGATCGTTTGACGGCAGCTTTGCGACCAGTGTCGGCGGGCCAGCGGGACAGGCGGGATCATAGTCCAATGTCAGACGATAAGTCGCGCCCACTTGCCCTGTGCCAATGGGTTGGGCGGTAAAGCCTGTTACGCGGGCGGGGGAACCAGCACGGGACAGGCAGTCCGTCAACCAATCTGCCGTAAACTCGGCCAGCGCGAGAACCGGATCAGTCATTGAAAATGCTCGTCAGGCCCAAGGGGTCATAGGCGCCGAGGATCAGCTGTTCCAAAATCCCGATGCCTGTCTCCGTCTTACCATCAAGCGTGAGATGTACCTTAGAAATCGCCTGAATATGTAAATGGTCAGCGCGCCCAGCGGTAATGCTCGCCAAGTCAATATCCTCGCGCTCAACCACCAACGGGCCTTTCCAGCCCCCATGAGTCCAGTCTGGATGGCCATAGCCCAGCCCCCGCATCAAAAAGGGCGTGCCGGGCTCAAACCGGGCTTCCAATATCCGCCCATCCGGCAAAGCAGCAGAAAGTTCGGCTGCGGCGGCGTGACGCCAGCCGGGCTTTAGCTCAACGTCGAGATGGCAATCCTCGGTCTCCAGCATCGCCTCTGGCTCAGCGCCATCGGGCACAAACGCCAGACGCGTGTTCCACGGCCTGCCATATTGGTCGGCATTGATGTGGAAATAAAGGCTGGTGTCGCCAAAATTGACGGGGCTCCACATCCAATAAAATTGGGGAACCATTTGGGGAACGGTTGGCTGCGGGTCGCTGGCGCCAATCGGGCGAATGCCCCAGCTCCGGTCCCGCGTGCCAATCGCGCCCGAAACATCAGTGCGCACACCATCCACTTCAATCCAGCCCTGCCAATGGCCGTTTTGGGTGAGGCGCGTATAATCCATGAAGGTGCGTGGCCCAATGCGGCGCGTGAACCGCGGTTCTTCAACAGGAAAGGCGCGGCCTGTGAAGCTTAGGTCTGCGGAAATGCCATCTTGTTGATCAATCACGACGCGCAGCCGTTTCAGCGGCTCTAATATCTCAATTTGGATGGGCCCGACGCTCAGGTCCATCCGCTCCATATCCAACAGGCGCGATGCGTGGAGGCAATGCTGTGTATCGCCACGAATGCAGGAAAAATGGGCGTCCGCCACGTTGAGGTGCGGGTAAACGCCAAAGGCTATGGCAAAGAAGTTGCTGCCATCCGCGCTATAGCCATTGAAGAAATACCGATCGTAAAAATTCCGATCTGTCCCAGAATAGGCAATGGGCTCAGGGGTTTGGTGGATCGGATAATCATCGCCTTTGGTCAGCATTAGCCTTTTACCCCTTGTTTAATCTCATCGGTGTGTTCGCCGAGCTTGGGCGCAAAGCCAATTGGGCGATGAGGGTCTGCCGAATAGCGCACCGGGGGACGCATCTGGCGGATGGTTCCTTCGCTCGGGTGTTCGGCAAGCTGGAAAAAGCCTGTGGCCTTGAGGTGAGGATTGTCGAAAACCTCAGCCAAATCAGCGACAGGCATGGCTGGAAAATCATTTTCATTCAAAAGGGCGATCCATTGCGCGCTTGTTTTCTTGGGCGTCAATTCGCCAATGCGCGCATAAATGGGTGTCATATTCTGGAACCGGCCCATGGGCGTGTCAAAGGGCGGCTTAGTCAGGAAGTCGCTATCCTCAAGCAGCTCAAAGAGCCTAACAATCTTTGCATCGGTATAGGGCACAATCACAATATGCCCATCGGCTGTGGGGAAGGGCTGGCGGGCGGGATCCAGCTGGCGCGGATAGCCGTGCGGGCCAAGCGGCGGCTCAAACACGGCGTCTTGCAGATGTTCTGTCAGCATGAAATTGGCAAAACAATCGAGCATCGGCACCTCGACATGCTGGCCTTCGCCCGTGCGCAATTTGTGGATCAAAGCCACCAGCAGCGCCTGTGCGCCATAAGTGCCCGAAACTTTGTCCGCAATGAGCGACGGCAAATAGCGCGGCGCCGGATTGCCATCAACGCGCGACAGCAAAGATGTGGTGCCCGTTGCCGCCTGAATAACATCATCATAGGCGGGCCAATCTTTCCACGGCCCATCTTGGCTAAAGCCCGTGAAATGCGCGTAGATGATATCAGGCTTGATCGCCTTCACATCCTTATAGCCAAAGCCCAGCTTATGGATGGCCCGCGCACGGATATTGTGGACGAACACATCCGCGGTTTCGATCAGCTTACGGAGAACATCCGCGTCTTCGGGCTTTTTCAGATCCAGCACCGCAGATTTTTTACCGCGGTTCACGGTCAAATGCGTGCCGCCCATATAGGGCGTGTTTTTGAACTGCCCCATATAGCGCGGCGTATCGCCCGCTGGGCTTTCAATCTTGATGACCTCAGCCCCCAAATCCGCCAGCATTTGCGTGGCATAGGGACCAAAAATCACCGTTGAGAGATCAATAATGCGGATGCCCTCAAGCATGGTCATTCGGTTGCCTCCGGCGGTCCCGCATAGTCTCTCCTTTGCGTGTCGGGCCGGCAGATCAATGCCGCCCTATTTTTGTCTGGTGTTGAGCTTCCTATTGGTTGACGTTTCCGTCAAGTGCAAAGCCACATGAGTCGCACAGGAGACGATAAGATGAAGGCCATTCAGATCAGCTTACCAGCATCACTTGAGAATTTGCGACTGGTTGACTTGCCAGATCCTGTAGCCCCTGGCCCCGGTGAGATAACCGTGCGGATCCGTGCCAGCTCGCTAAACTATCATGATTTTGCTGTGGTTTCCGGAATGTTGCCCTGTGCTGATGGGCGCATCCCCATGTCTGACGGTGCAGGCGAAGTTGTTGCGATTGGGGCAGGGGTGACGGAGTATCAACTGGGCGATCTTGTCGTGTCCACTTTCTTTCCCGATTGGTTGGATGGCACACCGCCGTCAACCGCCTTTACGCGCGTGCCGGGCGATGGAATTGACGGCTATGCGCGCGAATTGATCACGGCGCCTGTCACGTGGTTTACGCCCGTTCCAAAGGGCTATTCCGCCGCGGAGGCCGCGACATTGACCTGCGCCGGCCTGACGGCATGGCGCGCCTTGGTGGTGGATGGGCAGATCAAGGCGGGGGCCAGCGTGCTAGTGCAGGGCACAGGCGGGGTTTCTGTCTTTGCCTTGCAATTTGCAAAAATCATGGGGGCGACTGTCATCGCCACATCTTCCTCCGATGAAAAACTGGCGCGGATGAAGGCCTTGGGGGCGGATCATCTGATCAATTATAAGCAGGTGCCCAATTGGGGCGCCAAGGTGCAAGAGCTAACAGGCGGGCGTGGTGTTGACCATGTCATTGAGGTCGGTGGCTCTGGCACGCTGGATCAGTCGATGGTGGCGGCCCGCAATGGCGGGCATATTGCCTTAATCGGTGTGCTTGCGGGCTTTGGAGGCCCTGTGGCAACGGCCATGTTGATGGCTAAGCAACTGCGCGTTATTGGCCTGACTGTCGGCAGCCGCCAGCAACAGCTGGATATGATCGCCGCAATTGAGGCCAATGATATCAAGCCTGTGCTCGACCAGCATTTTCCGCTCGCCCAATTGGCCGATGCGTTCCGTCATCAGGCTGCCAATGCCCATTTTGGAAAGATTGTGGTTGATATCTAAACAGGTTAGGGCTGACGGCCAGGACGTCGGAAACGGCGGGCGACAGGGCATTTACCGCTGATATGGTGCGCCAAAGGCTGTGCGCCATGCCGGAAATTGCCCATCTGGCCGTTGAAGCCTCTCAATCTTAAAGCCAAGTGAAAGCGAAGACCGCATGATGGATGCCTTGTTTACCTCCACCGCTGTCGTCACTCTGGCCGAAATAGGCGATAAGACCCAGTTGCTTGCCATATTGTTGGCAACACGTTTTCAAAAGCCGCTGCCGATTGTGTTCGGCATTTTCCTGGCAACACTTGCCAATCATTTCTTAGCGGCGCTGCTTGGGTCACACGTAGCAGCCCTTCTTGATGGGCAATGGTTTCGTTACGCCATTGCGGCCTCTTTCATTGCGATGGCGGCATGGACGCTGATCCCCGACAATATGGATGAGGATGAGGCAAAGCCCGCCCGCTTTGGTGCGTTTATCACTACGGTCATTGCGTTTTTCTTGGTCGAAATGGGGGATAAGACACAAGTCGCCACCATTGCCCTCGGCGCGCGCTTTTACGATGTGGTGCCTGTTACCTTTGGCACAACCTTGGGCATGATGATTGCCAATGTGCCCGCCGTTTTTCTGGGGCATGAACTGCTCAAACGCATCCCGCTCAATGCCGTGCGCCGCGTGGCCGCCGCGCTGTTTCTGGTGATTGGACTTTGGGTGCTGGCGCAAACGGCGGGATGGCTTGGCGCCTAGCCTAAATTCATGTGGCGGACAGGGTGGGATTCGAACCCACGGTGGGCTTGCACCCACGCTGGTTTTCAAGACCAGAGCCTTAAACCACTCGGCCACCTGTCCGTCTGGGAGTGGCCTTTAGCCGCGAGGCGGCCTGCCGTGCAAGGGCCGAGACAGTCTGACTTGCATTCGCCTGCTATTCTGCCAGTTTGTGGCGATGCAGCGTTGGCGTTTCAAACAGGGTATAGCGTGTCTTTTCCTTGGTTTAGCGGGAATGATTCCCATGGCCTCGGTCAATTCGGGCGCCGCTTTGGCGCAGATAGAGGATGAAACACCTGACGGCTTTTCAGCCTTTCGACAAACGCTCCGCAGCGCGGCGGCCGCTCAAGGGGTTCGCCAAGCGACGCTGGACAGTGTGATTCCCAATTTACGGTTTGTGCCGCGCGTTGTCGCTTTGGATCGCAAGCAGCCGGGCGGCGGCATTGATAGCCCCATTCCTAAATTTGCGCCTTATCGTCTGCGTCATGTGGATCGCGCGCGCATTGACCGTGGGCGGGCCCGTTATGCCAGCTTGCGCCCCCTGTTAGAACGTGTTGAGCGCGACACTGGCGTGCCAGAGCCGATCATGCTCGCCATTTACGGGCATGAGACCAATTATGGCGCCTATACGGGCAGCTTTGATTTGCCCAATGCGCTGGCGACGCTGGCCTTTGAGGGGCGGCGGCGTGAGTTGTTTACGCAAGAATTTGTCGCGGCCCTTAAAATGATGGATCGGGGTATCCCGCGAGAGCGACTGCGCGGCAGCTGGGCAGGGGCCACAGGCTACCCCCAATTCTTGCCATCAGCCTATCTTCGCTGGGCGCGGGATGGCAATGGCGATGGCATAATCGACATTTGGCGGAGTGAGGTGGATGCGCTCGCCTCAATTGCCAGTTATTTTGTCGAGGCCGGATGGAAGCCCGGCGTAAAATGGGGCACCGCCGTGACTGTTCCTGAAAATTTTAACTGGGCGCGCGTTGCGCCCCGCGTGGCCGCGCCAAATTGTGCGCGCGTCCATGGCCGATTAAGTCGTTGGCAAAGTGTGGCAGAATGGCGGGCAATGGGCATTATGCCGTCACGGCCTGATCTGCCCGATACCGAACAGGCCAGCTTGTTTCAGCCAGATGGTCCGGGAACACCGGCGTGGCTGTTAACCGGAAATTACAGGGTTATCCTCGAATATAACTGCTCGAACTTTTATGCTCTCTCCGTGGGGTTATTGGCCGATGCAGTGGAAAC
>JACCDK011905867.1_pt1 | contig 15635 bp, 14 predicted proteins | sample 7445871 | NCBI WGS metagenome assembly JACCDK01 (sample SAMN15323436, study PRJNA562643) | freshwater metagenome | isolation source: river surface water | place: USA:Blue River Watershed | collected 2017-08-15 | reverse complement strand
ATTAACCGTGTGCGTGAAGTGGCTTGCCGGCAAGTGCAAGGTGCGCTTCGCCCATAGCTTCTGACATTGTTGGGTGTGCATGGATAAGAGGAGCTACATCATCTGCAGTTGCCTCCCAGTTAAAGATTAATTGCGCCTCTGCGAGAAGTTCTCCAACACGAGCACCCACCATATGGATACCGAGTACCGGACCATTCTTCTGCGCGACTAGCTTGATAGAACCAGCAGTCTTAAGAATCTGCGCCTTGCCATTTCCTGCAAGGTTGTAATCAACTTCGACAACATCGTAACCGCGCTCTTTTGCAACCTTTGTTGAGAGACCAACCGATGCAACTTCTGGCTCGGAATATGTAACACGAGGAACGCCGTCATAGTTGATTGGACGAGGGTTCAATCCAGCGATGGTTTCAGCAACCAAAATACCTTCTTGGAAGCCAACGTGTGCAAGCTGGAGCGTAGGGATGATGTCTCCCACTGCGTAAATTCCTGGAACATTTGTGCGGCAGTGGTCATCCACTAGGACATATCCACGATCCATCGCGATGCCCGCTTCTTGATATCCAATTCCGTCAGTGACGGGGCCGCGACCGATAGATACGAGGAGAATTTCTGCAGTAAATTCGCGACCATCTTCGAGAGTTACGGTGACAGAGTCAGCGTTGACACGGTGTGACTTGAATTTGATTCCAAGTTCAAAATTGATTCCACGCTTGCGGTACGCACGCTCGAGCAGTTTTGAAGAAGATTCATCCTCAAGGGGAACGAGGTGGTTGAGGCCTTCGATAATCGTGACATCTACGCCGAATGACTTCCACACTGATGCAAACTCGCAGCCGATTACTCCGCCACCGAGAACAATCGCGCTCTTTGGAATGTAATCGAGCTTTGTTCCGTGATCAGAGGTAATAACGCGATGACCATCGATCTCAAGCCCCGGAATAGTCTTTGCATATGAACCCGTTGCAAGGACAATGTTCTTCCCAGTGATTTGCTGACCATTTACTTCGATGGTGTTGTTATTGACCAATCGGCCTTTTCCTTCAATGAAGGTGACGTTACGAGACTTAATCAATCCTTGAAGACCTTTATACAGCCCGGCGATAACGCCGTCTTTATAAGTATTAACTCCGTTAATGTCGATTGAATTGAGAGTTGCGTTGACACCAAAGAGGTGGGACTCGCGAGCGCTATCGGCAACCTCACCTGCGTGAAGAAGCGCCTTGGTAGGAATGCAGCCGCGGTGAAGACATGTGCCTCCGACCTTGTCTTGTTCGATGAGCGCCACGCTGAGGCCGAGCTGTGAACCGCGAAGCGCTGCTGCGTATCCGCCACTTCCACCACCGAGAATGACAAGATCAAAATTCGACATCAAGCAACTCCTTTTAAGCCTTGAGGATCACACCGAGAGGCGCCCTTCGAACGGGCTCATCTATGCCCATATCTTGCCAGCCTTGGCCGCGTATGACTAACTCGAAGCGGCAATAGCCATCTCAACGAGCTACTTGCCTGCGGCAATAGCCATCTCAACGAGCTACTTGCCTGCGGCAATAGCCATCTCAACTAGTGAGCGGAGTGCCACGCCAGTTCCGCCTACGGGGGTATATCCATGAGGCTTTGACTCGTTATAGGCAGGTCCTGCAATATCGAGGTGAAGCCAAGGCAGGTCATCGGCTATGAACTCTTTCAGGAAGAGCCCGGCCACCAGCATGCCTCCCATCCGCTCTCCTATGTTGGCCATATCGGCTACAGGTGAGTCGAGGCTCTGACGAAGCTCTATCGGAAGTGGCATCGGCCAGAAAGACTCTCCAGAAATTTCAGTTGCGGCCATGAATTCAGCGGAGAAATCATCATTATTTGTCATGATGGCGCTAGTACGAGTTCCGAGTGCGACAACCTGTGCACCGGTGAGAGTTGCAACATCGATAATTCCATCAAGGTCACCGGCTTCTTGTGCTTTGACTAACGCATCTGCAAGGACTAACCGCCCTTCGGCATCCGGGTTGAGAACTTCGATCGTCTTTCCGCCGTAAATCGTAATGACATCAGATGGGCGAGTTGCGTTATCGCTCACCATATTTTCCGCCAAGGGAGCCCACGCTTCAATTGCAACTGGCACTTTGAGAAGAGCAAGGGCGATGGTTGCGGCGCAGACAGCTGCCGCACCCGACATATCAGATTTCATCGCCTCCATACCGAGAGCCGGTTTGAGGGCAAGGCCGCCAGTATCAAATGTAATTCCCTTTCCAACAAAGGCGTATTTCTTCTGAACTTTTTTGACCTTTGGTGCATAAGAGATATTGAGCAAGCGAGGTGGATTTGCAGATCCTTGCCCTACTCCAATGATTCCTCCATATCCCTTGGATTTTAATTGCGAATCCGTCATCACGGAAACCTTCAATCCAATAGAAGTTCCACCTGCATCTTTCACTGCATCGCTGACCATAGAGCAGAACGATGCCGGAGTCAGATGGCTCGGGGGAGTATTAATAAGATCGCGAACTAGATTGGTGTACTTCGATATCACCTGTGCGTGGTGCGCAATCGCCTTTGCTTCGGCGCCGTTAACGAGAGAAGAGTAAATCGTGATTGTTTTGAGCGGGCTCTTCTGTGCACTCTTGGTAGAACCACGGAATTGATCAAAGAGGTAACTTCCCAGTCCGGCGCCTTCAGCAACTGCTTTGACGGCGGCAGGTGTGTGCGCTGGTAGTGCAAAGGTCGCGCTGCTATTTCCGGCAAGTGCCTGTGCAGCAGCTCCTGCAGCACGTCGAAGAGTCTCATCCTTATATGCTGACTGAGCCTTACCGAGACCCGTGAAGACCAAGAGCCGAGTAGATGTGCCAGGGATGCGAATGACTTCATCGCTCTTGCCGGTGGCACCGAGATCATTGAGCGTGGCAATTAGCGACTTAGTCTCTAAGGCCAGATCACCGGATTCGATTTGAAGGGCGCCCTTGCCAGACTTGATGGAGACTCCTACAACGAGGACGTCATCTTTGATGATTCCATCTGCGATCTTGATGGTCGACATAGTGCTCCTTCAGTTCGATTCAGCTCGCTTTCGCGCTGGGTAAGTGTAAGTTCTCCATGTGAAAAACTCACCATTACATCAGAAACATATTGAGCTCAACGCAAAGATGGCTGACTTCGGCGGCTGGTTGATGCCCATCGAATACCCAGGAGCGGGCGTATTGGCCGAACATACGGCGGTACGTGAACGTGTAGGGCTCTTTGATGTCTCTCATCTCGGTAAGGCTAGCGTGGTGGGCGCGGGTGCAGTTGATTTCCTGAACACTCAAACGACAAATGACATTAATCGCATCTCTGATGGAAAAGCCCAGTACACCATGCTCTGCAATCCAGATGGTGGCGTTGTTGATGATCTGATTGTTTATCGAAACTCGGAAGATGACCTATTTTTAATTCCTAATGCCTCCAATACAACTGCAGTCGTCGAGATAATCAAAGCAGCCGCACCTCAGGGCATTACCGTTGAGAATTTGCACAATCAATATGCGGTACTCGCGCTGCAAGGTCCAAAAGCTTTCTCAGTAATCGAGTCAATGGGCGTAACGCCCGAGATGGATTACATGGCCTTTGCACATGTTTCAATTGCGGGATGCGATGTAATTCTCTGTCGGACTGGATATACCGGCGAGCATGGATACGAGCTTGTCCCTCGCTGGGACGATGCAGCAAAGGTCTGGGATGCCTTGGTTGCTGCAATGCAACCTTTTGATGGTCTTATCTGTGGCTTAGGGGCGAGAGATACGTTGCGCACTGAGATGGGTTATCCATTGCACGGTCACGAACTCTCGCTTGAAATTACTCCAGTCCAAGCAGGTGCTAATTGGGCCGTGGGGTGGAAGAAAGAAATTTTCCGAGGAAGTGATGCGCTTCGTAAAGAGCGCAATAATGGGCCAGTTCGAGTTCTTCGCGGGCTTCAATCCAAGGATCGCGGCATTCCGCGAGCAGGTATGTCAGTCAAGGATCAGAGTGGTCGAGTCGTAGGAATCGTCACCAGTGGAACCTTCTCGCCAACGCTGAAGAAAGGTATAGCTCTTGCGTTAGTAGAGCCCTCCTTTACTGAAGGAGCGACCGTTATTGTCGATGTTCGCGGGCGCGATAGCGAGAACGTCGTAGTCGCACTACCTATGGTTGAGTCTCACGTCCGCTAAATCTTTAAACTCAACTTCAGTGACAAATGCCGCTTTATGGCGGGCTCTTCGAAGGGCGTTGAGCGAGGATTTTCCAGCGAGAATAATCAAGGCGACGGTAATCACGGCACGCGGGATATCCCACGCTAGTGCCGAGAGGAAATGATAAGAAAAGAATCTATTGAGATTCTCGCTGATAGCTGCTCCTGCCACATATGAGAGTTCTGTATCTGTGCCGAGCGCCCATGGCCAGAATTGAAGGTCCATCATAATTCCAAAGATCTCTGCGGCTATTGCCCCGTAAATCGCAAGCAAGAAGATCTCCATCTTGCCGCGGACATTTTTAGGTATTACTCCAACACCGAAACCGATCGTGGCTGCAGCAAACACTTGATAACCAAGCCATGGGCCGATACCACCGGTGAGGAGTGCCGATAGCAACATGGAGAGAGCTCCCAAGAGAAAACCAAAAGTTGGTCCCATCACTCGTGCAGCGAGAATGAGTGCGAACCACATCGGCTCGATTCCAATGGCACCTATCCCGAGCGGTCGAAGCGCCGCGATTAAGGCGCTGAGAATGCCGAGAAAAGCTACATTCTTTGAACCAAGATCATCCGCTGCAATAAGGGCTACCAAGAGCAGAACAGTGAATGAAGTTGATGCAAAGAAGAACCAACTCGCCCAATCGGCTTGGCTCTGATTTGATACGAGAAAAGGCCAGATAAAACCTAAGAGCGTAGAGGGGATGAGTGCTGTAACTGCGATGGATCGAAGAGACGTCATGAAGATAACTCCTGCGCACGTAAAACATCCGCCACTGTGAGCCATCTTCGCGGCGACATCACTTTCGCTACCTGTGGAGCAAAGGCGGGCGATGCCAAGAGAACATCAAGGGTTGATCCATCTGCAACTTTCTCGCCATCTGCCAAGAAAATTGTTCGGTCGGCGACATCTGCGACTACCTCAACGTCATGAGTGGCAATAAGAATTGTGGTCTGGTTCGCCCGCGCACGAGTATGCAGGAGCCCCATCAGCTTGTTTTTTGCTAAGTAATCCAGACCTCTTGTGGGTTCGTCCATGATGAGGATTGAGGGAGAACTTGCAAGAACAATAGAGAGAACCAGAATCAATCTCTCACCTTCGGAGAGATCGCGAGGATGAGAATCGGGGGAGATGCTTGGAAGCGTACTAAGCAACAAATGTAAGGTCGAACCTGACTTTAGATTATGGTCCTTATCTGCTTGTGCGCACTCTTCACGGACTGATGTGAGATAGAGCAGATCACTTGGTTCTTGTGGAACATAGCCAATCAGTTCAGAACGTCTAGATTGCTTGATTGACCATAAATCAATACCGTCAAGATTGATTGTTCCACTCAGTGGCTCAACCAATCCAACGAGTGATTTAAGTAACGTGCTTTTTCCCGCGCCATTGCGTCCCATGAGAGCTGTGATTTCACCAGCTCGCAGCTCTAAAGAAACTTTATCGAGCGCAATCTTTTCACCATAGCCAACTCGAAGATCCCTAGCCGAGACAACTACCTGACCTTTTGCGTATTCCGGTCGAATCGCCTCAGGTAATTCATTTCGAAGCTCTTCAGTAATTCGTCGAACGTCACGAGTGCTGGTGCCCACTTCATCAAGGTTGAGGGCTCGAGTCAGGCGAACAATCGGTGGAACTAACTCACTTTTTTTGAGGATTTCGGCAGGAGCTCCTATGGAAGAGGATCCATCACCCTCAATAAGGAGAATTCGATCTACATAACCAATAACTCGTTCTAATCGATGTTCAGCGAGAATTACCGTCACACTTAAGTCATGAACTAAGCGGTGGAGAATAGCCAAAATTTCTTCGGATGCTACTGGATCTAAGGCACTGGTAGGTTCATCTAGAACGAGCACCTTTGGATGCATCACCAGCGCAGCAGCGATTGCCAATCTCTGTTGTTCTCCGCCGCTCAAGGTTGCAATGGTGCGATCTCGCAGCGCTGTTAAGCTTACTTGGTCGAGCGCTTCTTCCACTCGCTTGCGCATCACATCATGCGGGAAATTAAGAGATTCCATGCCAAATGCGAGTTCATCTTCCACGGTATCAGTGACAAAAGTAGCGAGTGGATTTTGTCCAACAATCCCAACGATTCCGGCAAGTTCTCCTGGCTTTGAAGTCCGAGTAGAGCGACCATCAACTTCAATTTCACCGGCCAGAATTCCACCAGTGTGGTGTGGCACAAGGCCATTGATGAGACGTAGCAGAGATGACTTCCCCGACCCGGTATGTCCCATGACGAGCACCATCTCGCCCTCACTGATTTCAAAGGAGAGATCTTCAATAACAGTGGTGGTGCTATGAGGATAGATAAGCGAGACGCGGGAAAATCTAATCACAGCGCCACCATCACACCTGCTGAGATAAATCCGACAAGCATAAGTACAACATCTCGATTCGCATATCGAACGGGTCTATACCTGCTCTGGGATATAGATTGACCGAAACCTCTTGCCTCCATCGACTCTGCGAGCGCCACTGCCTTCCCAAGGCTCTCTTCAAGTAAAGGAATAGCAACTCGAGAGATTCTCGGCTTCCGCCCGCTTCGCAAGAATTGCGCTTGTCTAATTCGAGCAATGCTTGCTATGAGTTGCGGGAAGACTGAGGTTGCGATTGTCAGCGTCACTGCGAGCTGATAGGCGCGCGTTGGTAATACTCTCAAAAGTTTATGTGGACTTGTTACAGAGTTTGCAGCCCCAAAGAGTGCAATCACAGTTGCAATGATGAGGCCTTCGTGGAGCGAGAAGGAAAGTCGTTCCCAAGTAACGGGACCGCCAATCCGAATACCTGGCATCCATGACGGTAGGTAGATTCTCGGCAGAGTAAAAAGCGTTTCTCCCACACGAGGGACACCTATGATAATTCCAGCAATCGCTCGAATTGTGATGAGGTAGAGACCTGCGATGAGTGACCACTTAAAACTATTACGCCACGGACCGTCTCCGCGAAAACGCAAAACAATGAAAGCCGCTCCACCCAATGCAATTACCGCAGCAATGGCGCTATCGGAAAGAACCACGCCCACTGCCAAAGCAGTGAAAATGGACCAGAAAGTCAGAGGGTGGAACGGCTTTACCATGTACCGTGCGCTATTTTCTCAAGAGAGATTTAGGCGTCACAATCTCAACGCCACATTCTTTTGCCGGATAACCACTTAATCCGCAGATCAAGCCAGAGTCATCTTGGCGTACTTTTACTGACTCAGATAGGACCTCGAGGCCCTGTGACTTTATATCTGTGACAACGCAACGAACAATTCGCTTTTGAATCGCTTCACCTTTAGGTGCATATGTTCGCTTTCCAAAATCGATGACAAGTCCGATTCGCTTCTTACCACTTTGTGCCTTGGTCTTGCCGCAGATCTGATTGAAATCTGGCTTTACCGATGGGGGAGTGGACGGGACATCATCACCGCTAAAGGTGAATATCCATCCTTCAACCGCGCCATCTGCGATATCAACGGTAGGTCCGGTCATGGCAGCAACCCAGGAGTTTGCCTTAGGGGCTGCTTGGAAATAGCCCCAATAGCGCCAGCCCTTAGATGCGGCATTTGCGGGGGTGGCGATTGATTGGGAGAGAAGAGCTGCAGTGATTACTGCAACGATTGTTATTTTTTTCATTCTGGAGCTCCAGTTTTAAAGAGTCTCACAGGGGTAGATAGCAAAGGTCGCAGCGACCTGTACGACTACGCCCCGCAAACCTCGGCGGGTGTTGGTCTTAAAGATGAATTAGGTAATCCGACTTAAGTCTCGAACGACTCTTACGGTTGCGGGTCAGCGTCGGAATTGCACCGAACTTCCCCTAAAGCATCTCAACTAGAGAAGACTTCTCTAGAAAGTGGATATTAAGTTGTGTGCGAAATAAACCATAGCCTGAATCCATTGGCAACCACCAACCCACCCCATACTATGGAGTTATGGAATATCGTCGCTTGGGCTCGTCCGGAATGTATGTATCTGAAATTTCATATGGAAATTGGATTACGCACGGCTCGCAGGTGGAATCAGAGGCGGCGATCAAATGTGTAAAGACTGCACTTGAGGTAGGAATAACCACTTTTGATACCGCCGATGTTTATGCGGGAACCAAAGCTGAGAGTGTACTTGGTAAGGCGCTGAAGGGCGTTCGTCGCGAGTCCTATGAACTTTTCACCAAGGTTTACTGGCCAACTGGCGAAGGCAAAAACGATCGTGGACTTTCTCGCAAGCACATTATGGAGTCATGCCATGCATCGCTCAAACGATTAAATACCGACCATATTGATCTTTATCAAGCGCATCGATTCGATTTCGAAACACCACTAGAGGAGACGCTTTCAGCTTTTGATGATCTCATCCGTCAAGGCAAAGTGAGTTACATCGGTTTCTCTGAGTGGAATGCGCAGCAGATTAAGGATGCGCTGAAGATTCAAGATGCCCGCGGCTATACCCGTTTTGTTTCAAGCCAGCCTCAGTACTCCGCCTTATGGCGTGTTATCGAATCGGAGGTAGTCCCACTCTCTCGTAAAGAGGGAATTGGACAAATAGTCTGGTCACCGATGGCGCAAGGAATCTTGACTGGAAAATATTTGCCAGGAAAGAAACCGCCTGCGGGTTCACGAGCTACCGATAAGAAGAGCGGTGCAGGATTTATCTCTCGATGGATGCGCGATGAGGTGCTCGAGGCTGTTCAGAATCTCAAGCCAATCGCAGCTGATGCAGGACTGACCGTTGGCCAACTCTCTATTGCTTGGGTCCTTGCCAATGACAATGTATCGAGTGCAATTATGGGAGCAACCAAACCTTCCCAAGTAAAAGAGAATGTCAAGGCTTCTGGCGTGAAGTTATCGCCAGAACAGTTGCAGGCAATCGATGAGGTTCTCGGAACTTTGCCAGAGCGAGACCCAAAGAAGAATGAGAGCCCGAATCCCAGGGCTTAGTTAAATAGAGCTTAATTAATCTTGGTACCTGCTGTGACCTGTGGTTTTGGTGCACGCATACGACGCATCTGAGTCGATCGCAGCCATCCATACATTCCGAGCCCCTTAAGGGGAGTGCCAGGGAATTTCGCTTCGACTGCCTTCTTGATTTTCCGGCTCAAGCGAATGCCATCAAGGACAGAGACAAGTAAGACTGCATACATAATGGCGATCGAGATGACTTGAGTAAGTGGAACTTTTGGTAGTCCTTCAGCATTAGTTGATGTTCCAGTTGGGATCATCGTCAGAATAAGTACAACGAAGATAATAGGTAAGAAGTACTCACCGATTGAGCGGCGTGAATCTATGTAATCTCGGACAAACTTTCGAGCTGGACCGCGATCGCGCGCAGGTAGCGCACTCTCATCACCGCGCATGTAGGCAGCGCGAGCTGCGATACGAGCAGCTTTAGCTGCCTCTTTTGCCCGTCGCTTCTCTTCCTTAGTTTTGATCGGAGCAAGTGAATGGTGCTTCTGCGTAGCTTCACTTCGCTTTGGGGTCGGGCGACCCTTCTTCTCTGCTTTGCTTGATTCAGTCATGGCGGTAACTATAGAGCGAGCATTTGCTCGAGAGCCACTTTTGAATAGCGGGCTGTCTCCGGGTCAACCTTGATCTGATTAACAACCTGTCCATTAACCAAAGATTCAAGCGCCCAGACCAAGTGCGGAAGGTCGATGCGGTTCATAGTGGAGCAGTAGCAGACAGTTCGGTCGAGGAAGTAGACATCCTTGTCTGGGTTCATCGCTGCAAGTCGTCCAACGAGATTGAGCTCAGTACCCACCGCCCACGACGTTCCCGGAGCCGCTTCACTGACCACAGCAATAATTTTTTCGGTGCTTCCAACGTAATCTGCGGCTGTTACAACTTCATGCTGGCATTCAGGGTGGACGATGATATTGATTTCAGGAACTTTGGCCCGGAAGTCATCTATTGATTGACGAGTAAAACGTCCGTGCACCGAGCAATGGCCACGCCAGAGAATTATCTTCGCAGCGCGAATCTCTGATTCGGTAAGACCACCCATCGGCTTCCATGGATTCCATACGACACAATCTTCGATGGAGAGACCTAAATCTTTGACAGCGGTGTTGCGTCCCAAGTGTTGATCGGGGAGGAAGAGAACCTTCTCACCTTTGGCGAATGCCCATCGGAGTGATTTTTCAGCATTGGAAGAGGTGCAGATGGTTCCGCCATTTTTTCCCGTGAAACTCTTGATGGCAGCAGAAGAGTTCATATATGTCACTGGAACCGTGGTGTTGGTAAGTCCAAGATCTTCCAATTCGCTCCAACATTGATTCACTTGAGCTGCTGTTGCCATATCGGCCATCGAACAACCTGCGGCAAGGTCAGGGAGAATCACCTTCTGGTTTTCATTGGTGAGAATATCGGCGCTCTCTGCCATGAAGTGAACTCCACAGAAGAGAATAAATTCCGCTGAGGTCTGCGCTGCCGCAGCTTGCGCCAACTTAAAGGAGTCGCCAGTTATATCTGCGAATTGAATTACTTCATCGCGTTGGTAATGATGACCGAGGATCATCACGCGAGAGCCGAGAGCTTCTTTCGCGGCAGTAGCACGTGCAACGAGTGTCGGGTCGCTTGCCTCTGGCAACTCACCGGTGCAAGAGACGCCTCGCTCAGAGGAGAGATCTGACCCTGTTCCGAGGAGGAGCAGGTCGGCGAGGCGTGATGAAGACATGGCCCTATTCTCGCCGCTTTCGACTCGCAACAGCAACCCGGCATGAGTATTCTTAGGCACATGACAACAGAGACCAGCCAATCAGTAAACCTCACCACAGGAATCGTGCTTACAGATGCAGCCGCTGCCAAAGTTGCCGCGCTTCTTGCGCAAGAAGGTCGCGATGATCTCTATCTCCGTGTTGCAGTTCAGCCAGGTGGATGCTCCGGTCTTCGCTATCAGCTGTATTTCGACGATCGCAACCAAGAAGGCGATGTAGTCCGTGAATTTGGTTCCGTAAAGGTCGTCGTAGACAAGATGTCTGACCCTTACCTCATGGGTGCATCAGTAGATTTCGTCGACAGTATTGAGAAGCAGGGCTTCACAATCGATAATCCAAATGCGCAAGGTTCATGCGCATGTGGCGACTCTTTTAACTAATACTTTCAAAAGTCCTTCTTTCCTCCGCTACCTGTAGTTAAATCCACCCATGAGAATCGGTGTTGCAGGTTCAGTTGGGCTTGATCATTTAATGACCTTTCCAGGTAAGTTCACTGATTCTTTGGTGGCAGGTTCGCTCGAGAAGGTTTCGCTCTCCTTCCTCGTTGACGGACTTGAAGTACGTCGAGGAGGATGTGCTGCCAATATCGCTTTCGGGATGGCAAATCTCGGCCTTCAGCCAATACTGATAGCCGCGGTTGGCAAAGATTGGGCTGACTACGAAGCATGGCTCTCTCGCCATGGAGTCGATACCTCACATGTTTTGGTCTCAGAGACTCACTACACCGCACACTTCACTGTCACCACGGATACAGAACTCAATCAGATTGCATCATTCTTTCCGGGCGCAATGTCAGAAGCGCGCAATATTGAATTAAAACCGATTATGGATAAAGTCGGACGACTCGATCTATTAGTCATTTCGCCAGACGATCCAGAAGCGATGTTGCGTCATACAGAGGTAGCTCTCGCCAATAACATTCCTGTCGCCGCCGATCCATCACAACAAATGGCACGTATGTCAGGCGAAGAAATTAAGCGATTAATCGAAGGCGCTACCTATCTCTTTATGAATGAATACGAACTCGCACTGGCAATCCAAAAGACCGGTTGGAGTGATCAAGAAATATTGCAGAAGGTGAAGTACCGCATCATCACTCAGGGCTCTGCGGGTGCGCGTGTGGAAAGCCTGGGTGGTGAAATCATTAAAGTTGTATGCGCCAAAGAGAAGGCCAAAATTGATCCGACCGGGGTGGGAGATTCATTCCGCTCTGGATTTGTAGCTGGACTTTCGTGGGGGCTCAATCATGAGCGCTGTGCGCAGCTCGGTTCAATGGTTGCTACTTATGTGATTGAAACTATGGGAACACAGGAATATCGATTCACTCACGCAGAGTTTGTTGCTCGTTTTGCTGAAGCGTACGGCGATGAAGCTGCCGCAGAGATTGCTGTGCACTTAGCTGCGTAAGTCTCTCAGTACCGATTTCAACTGAGTAATTAAATTCTCTATCTGGAGAGCCTGAGTTTCAGGATGAATAGTTGCGCGAAGGTGACCAGTTGTTGGTAAACCAAGAGCAGCGATCACATGGCTCGGAGCCAAATCTTCTGCTGAGCATGCCGATCCAGCGTCAATGCTGATACCTGATTTAAGTAAAGCGCGCAGTACCTCTTCGCCAGAATATTGATCAACCAAGAACGAGAGATAGCGGGTCTTTTCATCGGTCGTCCCGATAATTCTCACGCCATCGATCTCCTTTAAATCGCGGAGTAATTTATTGCGGAGCCCGGAGAGCCTCTCTTGGATTTGACGATATTCAGCGAGGGCGACAACTGCACCAAGTAGGAGAGGGAGCGAATATGAACCCGGAGTGCGGATCGGAGCAATATGAGCGAATGGGTATCGAAAGCCATTCGCATCATTGATTACGATAAATCCCAAGCCATGTGGTCCAGACCAGGACAAGGCGTCGAAAGTTGCCACCGAAAATCCGGCAACGAGTGAAGAATCCGGAGTCGTGCGAGTTGCATCGAGGGCGATGCGCGAAGGAGTATTTCGCCAAGGTTCTAAATCTTGCCTTCTACCAGTCTCGCCATTTTCTGCCTGAAGCGATATGAGATCACCCGTACCAAGATTTTCAGGAATATCAATCGAGCCATCTAATCCAACTGCCATTATCGAGTGTGCGCCGGAGTGCGACCGTGCAACAGCGCGGATTTTGCCGACATCGACAGCCGATATTCGTAGGTGAGAGTCAGGGCGAAGATATGCGCCGATTGAGAGATGATGGAGAAGATTCGGCTCGCCGACTATCTCAACAGAGGCAGGGGAGACATCGAGAATCGAAGCAAACTCTTCAATCGCGCTGCTTCGCAGATCGAGCGCCCGATGGCTTGCTTGAGATAGTTTCTTGGGGTCGGCCCACCCTTGCTCGAAGGCAGCGGAGATAACCTCCCGGACCCGGGGGGAGAGCTGGCCTTCAAAGGTGAAGTTATCTGTGAGGTGAGCCACCCGAGGAAGAGTACCCTTCAAGGCTTCTAGTGCGCGTATCCGCCACTATCCTTAGGGCTATGTCTGCACCTAAGAAGCGCACCCTGACTGCAATGATCGGAGCCATCGCTGGCTCGGCTCTCCTCAGCGGCTGCTCATTAAAATCGAACGATATCTCTGGCATGGGTTATCCAAAGAACACCTCAAGCGTGAACGATATTTCACTCTCACTATGGCAAGGCGCATGGATCGCTGGTGCAGTGGTTGGTGTAATTACGCTCATCTTGATTCTTTGGCCAGCAATCTTCCATCGCAAGAAGAGCGAAAACCAGGATGAATTCCCTAAGCAGACTCAATACAACATCCCGGTAGAAATTCTCTACACCGTAATTCCATTCATCATTGTTGCCGTTCTCTTCTACTTCACCGCAGTAAAGCAAGAAGAGATCATCAATCCAAAGGCGGCAGCCCAACACGAGATTACCGTTGAGGGTATCCAGTGGTCATGGCAATTCGGATATCCAGAAGCTGGAAAAGAAGCAGTAGTAACTGGAACTCCTGAGAACCCACCTACGCTCTACTTACCGCAGGGCGAGAGCGTTCGGTTCAAAATAACATCTAACGATGTTGTTCACGGATTCTGGATTCCTGCCTTCATGATTCAAATGCAGAATCTTCCGGACAAGACAAACTATCTTCAATTCACCGCAAACAAACTTGGAACATATCCTGGTCGATGCAACATCCTCTGCGGACGCAATCACACACAGATGATCTTTAAGGTGAAGGTTGTTACCCCAGAGCAGTATCAGAATTATCTAGACACATTGAAGGTGAGCGCATAATGACTACATTTGCTGAACGCCCAACAATCGCAGCGCCTCGCCAAGGTGTCGAACGTCGCGAGTCCTGGGGTCGTCAATTCGTAAAGACGATTACATCGACCGACCACAAGCGCATCGGATACCTTTACCTCGCTACTTCATTTGCATGGTTCCTCGTTGGAGGATTGCTCGCACTCTTCCTTCGTGCAGAACTCGCTCGTCCTGGTATGCAATTCCTGAGCAATGAGCAGTACAACCAAATATTCACGATGCATGGAACTATCATGCTCTTGCTCTTCTCCACCTCGCTCTTTATTGGCTTTGCCAACGTCATCATGCCGCTTCAAATTGGCGCGGCAGACGTCGCTTTCCCTCGTCTGAATATGCTCTCTTATTGGCTCTATTTCTTCGGATCATTGATGACAGTAGGAGGTTTCCTCTCACCAGGTGGCGCAGCATCCTTTGGTTGGACTGCTTATGCGCCGCTTGCAAACTCAACTTATTCACCAGGTATCGGTGGTGACCTTTGGGTTATTGGTTTAACAGTTTCAGGTCTTGGAACAATTCTTGGCGCAGTTAACTTCATTACAACAATCTTCACGATGCGGGCACCGGGTATGACTATGTTCCGCATGTCTATCTTTAGCTGGAACACTCTGCTTACATCAATTCTTGTTCTACTTGCCTTCCCACCATTGGCAGCCGCTCTACTGGCACTTGAATCTGATCGACTATATGGTAGCCATATCTTCGATCCCGCTAACGGTGGAGCGATGTTGTGGCAGCACTTGTTCTGGTTCTTCGGTCACCCTGAGGTGTATATCTTGGCCCTGCCATTCTTTGGTATTGCTACGGAAATCTTGCCAGTCTTTAGTCGTAAACCAATCTTTGGATACAAGGGATTGATTGCAGCGACAATTGCAATCGCAGCACTCTCTGTTGCAGTGTGGGCGCACCACATGTTCGCATCAGGTCAAGTACTTCTACCGTTCTTCTCCTTCATGACTTTCTTGATTGGCGTTCCTACCGGTGTGAAGTTCTTCAACTGGATCGGAACTATGTGGCGGGGACATGTCTCCTTTGAGACACCAATGCTCTGGGTGATGGGCTTCCTTGTTACCTTCTTGTTCGGTGGAATCACTGGAATCATCCTTGCTTCACCACCGTTGGACTTCGCCGTGTCAGCAAGCTACTTTGTTGTTGCTCACTTCCACTACGTTCTCTTCGGAACCGTGGTCTTTGCGATGTTCGCCGGTTTCTACTTCTGGTGGCCTAAATTCACTGGTCGGATGCTCAACGAGCGCCTTGGAAAGGTTCACTTCTGGACCCTCTTCTTCGGTTTCCACCTCACCTTCCTCATCCAACACTGGCTTGGGATTAAGGGATTCCCTCGCCGTTATGCGGATTACTTAGCAAGCGATGGCTTTACCGGTATGAATATGATTTCAACCGCCGGTTCAGCGCTGCTGGCTCTCTCAATGATTCCGTTCTT
>JACCDK010606325.1_pt1 | contig 15658 bp, 15 predicted proteins | sample 7445871 | NCBI WGS metagenome assembly JACCDK01 (sample SAMN15323436, study PRJNA562643) | freshwater metagenome | isolation source: river surface water | place: USA:Blue River Watershed | collected 2017-08-15 | reverse complement strand
GTGATGGCCACCACAAAGCCAGGGCGCATGTCCACATACCAACCGTAGCGTCCGCCTTTGTGCAAACCCAAGGAGACAAAGCTGACCAGCAACACGATGAGCACCGCCTCGATCAACACACGCACAAACTCGCCCACCGATTTCGACACCGCTTTGGGTTGGTCTTGCACCTGGACCAAGCTGACGCCCGCTGGCAAGGTCTTTTCAATTCGGGTGGTCGCCACTTGCAGTGCTTTGCCCAGCGCGATGATGTCGCCCCCTTTGGCCATTGACACACCGAGTGCAATCACGGGTTGGCCTTGGTGGTGCACCTTCACTGTTGCGGGCTCCACAAACCCACGCTTGACGATGGCGATGTCGCCTAACTTCACTTGCTGCCCTGAGCTGCCGCGAATCGGCATGGCGCGCAGCTGCGCTTCGGTTTCAAACTGACCTTCTATGCGCACCTGCAAGATATCGAGCGGCGACTGCACAGTACCAGCGTTTTCCACCGCGTTCTCTTGCCCCAGCTGCGCGAGTACCGCACTCAAATCCAAACCCAGCTGCACCAAACGCTTTTGCGGAATTTCGATGAAGATTTTTTCATCCTGCACACCAAACAGTTCGACTTTCGCCACGTCGTGCACACGCAAGAGTTGTTGGCGCACATCGTCGGCAAACTTTTTCACCTCGGCAGGGTTGAATCCAGGTGCATCCAAGGCGTAGATCACGCCAAAGACATCGCCAAATTCATCATTGAAAAACGGCCCTTGCACGCCTGGGGGCAAGGTGTAGCGGATGTCGCCAATCTTTTTGCGCACCGAGTACCACACATTGGGCACATCCCCCGGCTTGGATGAATCTTTGATCTGGAAAATGATTTGCGATTCACCAGGCTTGGAGTAGCTGCGAATCTTGTCTGCAAAAGGCACCTCTTGCAAGGTGCGCTCGATCTTGTCAGTCACCTGCTCGGACACTTGCTGCGCTGTGGCACCGGGCCAATACGTGCGCACCACCATGGCACGGAAAGTGAACGGCGGATCTTCGTCTTGCCCCAGTTGAAAGTAAGACGATATGCCCAACACCATCAACACCACCATCAGGTAGCGCGTTAATGCCGCATGCTCGAGCGCCCATTTCGAGAGGTTGAACTTTTCCATGCTCACCTCACTTAGCCGCGCCGTAAATAGACACCTTCTGACCTGCTGTCAGCACATGCACGCCCGAGACCACGACTTGGTCTCCGTTTTGCAAACCCGAGTCGACCACGGCATCGTTGCCATCGGCAGTTGTCACCTGAATCGCTTGCGCTTTGACTGTCATGGTCGCCGCATCCAACACCCACACCGACGTCGCACCAGCTTCTGTGCGCAAGGCGCTGGTGGGAAGCTTGATACGAGGTTTATCGCTGGATTGCGAGGCACGCAAACTCACAGTCACCGTGGTTCCCAAAACTGGGTCGGCGTCTTTGGGCAATGCCGCTTTGACTACAAACGAACGCGTGACAGCGTCGGCACTGGCTGACACATCACGCACTTTGGCTTCGAATTTTTTGTTGTCTTGCCACAAACGAACATCCACTGTGACGCCAGGCTTCAAAACTGGCAACTTGTCTTCGGCTACAGCAAACACAATCTCACGTGGCCCATCTAAAGCCAAACGCACCACTGGCTGACCCGCAGAGACCACCTGCCCCGCAGATGCATCCACCGAAGTGATGACGCCGGAGCCGTCAGCCAACAACTGCGTGTAATTCGATTGGTTGCCCTGCACCGTGTTTTGAGCCTGGGCTTGCCGCCATTGGGCCTCCGCTGCTTTAAAACTGGTTTCACGACGCTCTAATTCGGCAGCGCTGATGAACCCTTGCGCATGCAAGCCTTGGTAGCGCTTCAAATCGGCAGCAGCCAAATCGTGGTTGCTTTTGGCTGCGATCAGTTGTGCGGCTGCCGCTTCCGCGTTGACGCGGTAATCTTGAGGATCGATCTGTGCCAACAACTGACCGACTTTGACACGTTGGCCCAACTCTGCAGGGCGATGAATCAATTTGCCATTGACGCGAAACCCTAAGGTGGACTCGACCCGCGCACGCACCTCGCCAGAGAACTCCAAATCGAAGGAGCTAGATGACGCACCCACCGTGATTACCTTGACAGCGCGGACTGGCACTTCTTGTGGCGGCGCCTTGCTACAGCCCACCAAAATAACCGCACTGACCAGTGCTAAAAACAAACGAAATGAGGGCGTGACAAGGCTCAGCATAGAGTTCCAAAACATTAATGACCGATTGGTTATTAATGTACCCGATGTGCCTTTCACCTGGGTTCACAGAAGGTCACGACAATAGGCGGTACCTATGTCTCACGTCGCGCACTACGAAAACTTCCCCGTGGCCTCATGGCTATGTCCTGCCGAACTGAGGCCGACCGTGCAAGCCATCTACAACTTCGCACGCACCGCGGATGATTTGGCAGATGAGGGCTCGACACCTGCACACCATCGTTTAGATGATTTGGCGCAGTACCGCACCGAACTAGAAGCCTGTATCAATCGTCAAGACTTACTCAGCACACGCTGGCCCCATGTGTTCGGGGCACTGCATCCGGCAATTCAACGACATCAACTGCCCACGCAACCGCTGTTTGATTTACTCGATGCGTTTGAGCAGGATGTGGTCTACACCAGCGTGGGGCAAGGCTATAAAAACCGACAGGAACTGCTGAACTATTGCCGTCGCTCAGCCAACCCCGTCGGTCGTTTGATGCTCCATTTGTACGGCGTGTCAGATGACACCTCATTGGCCCAAAGTGACGCCATTTGTAGCGCCTTACAGCTCATCAACCTCTGGCAAGACCGCGCTGACGACTTGCAACGCGGACGCAACTATTTACCCCAAGACAGCACCTTGGCCGACGAACTGCTGTTTGCGAGAAACTTGATGCAACAAGGTGCGCCTCTGGTGCGACGGGTCAAGGGTTTGGCAGGTTGGGAGTTACGCGCAGTCGTTCAAGGTGGGTTGTGCATTCTGGACAAGCTAGACGCACGACCTGAGGTTTCAGACCATAGTCAACTCACCCGTCCCACAGTGAATCGAGCCGACATGCTAGGTATCGCTTGGCGTTGCTTGCGGATGTGAAAGGCTGAATGACCACGGTGTGTCGGATAATCAAGCGGACATGACACCTCAAGACTACGTCCAGCAAAAGGCTTCTGCGTCAGGCAGTAGCTTCTACTACGCCTTCCTGTTCTTGCCACCCCAGCGACGCGCGGCAATCACCGCGTTTTACGCCTTCTGCCGCGAGATCGATGATGTGGTGGATGAGGTCAGCGATCCCGGCGTAGCAGCCAGCAAATTGGCCTGGTGGCACAACGAAGTGCGACAAGCCTTTGCCGGACAACCCAGTCATCCCGTGACACAAGCCCTGATGCCTTTGGTGCCCTCTTTCGGAATCGAAGAGGCCTCACTTCAATCGGTGATTGAGGGCTGCGAGATGGACCTGAGCCAAACCCGTTATTTGGACTACCCCAACCTCACGCGCTACTGCCATTTGGTAGCCGGCGTGGTGGGCGAAGTGTCGGCCAAGATATTTGGCCAAACCGATCCAGCCACCACCGCTTATGCGCACGCCTTGGGGCAAGCATTTCAGCTGACCAACATCATCCGTGACGTAGGTGAGGATGCATTGCGTGGACGGATTTACTTGCCCGTCAGTGAGTTGCAGCAATTCGACGTCAAAGCCCACGAGGTGTTGAACCGTCTCGATTCCGAACGCTTTCAAGCCCTGATGCAATTCCAAGCCGCACGCGCCCACGTGCTGTACGACGAAGCTTTGTCGCTGTTGCCAACGACTGACTGGACCACCCAAAAACCTGGGCTCATGATGGCCAGTATTTACCGCACCTTGTTGCGCGAGATCGAAATTAAAAAGTTCCCTGTGTTGACGCAACGCGTCGCCCTCACCCCCCTGCGCAAGCTGTGGCTCGCTTGGAAAATGCAAGCCTTGGGGCGCTTCTGACCACTCCCCGTTTAACCGTGAAGCAACTGACTGTCGTGGGTGCAGGCTGGGCTGGATTGGCCGCTGCCGTGGCAGCCACCCAAGCAGGCTGGCACGTTCGCTTGTTTGAGGCCGCCCCCATCGCTGGCGGGCGCGCACGACGCTTGGGGCAATCCTTTGCGGATCAGCCGCTCGACAATGGGCAGCACATCTTGATCGGTGCCTACACCCACACCCTGGGCTTGATGCGCACAGTGGGTTTAAAGCCTGATGCGCTGCTGCAGCGCATCCCGCTGGATGTGCGTTTTGCCGATGGCACTGGCTTGTGCTTACCCGCGTGGCCCATGCCATTCAACCTCCTCGCGGGCGTTGCGCGTGCGCCCGGTTGGACATTGCGCGACAAAGTGCATCTATTTCAAGCCGCTTGGCAATGGCAACGCGCCAACTTCGACTGCGATGCCAGCTGGACCGTGAACGATCTTTGTTCACAGACGCGGGTCAGCGCAATGGTGATACAACAGCTGATAGAGCCCCTGTGTTTGTCGGCCCTCAACACCCCCATGGCGGAGGCCAGTGCGGTGGTTTTTTTACGCGTGCTACATGATGCTTTGTGGAGTGGCAATGGCAGCTCGGATTTACTCCTGCCGCGTACCGACTTAAATGCACTCCTCCCAGACGCTTGTTTGCAATGGTTGGGCGAACAAGGCGCCGACATCGAATTAGGCAAACGTCTGAACGCCAGCGATGTGATCGCACTTCAACATCAGGCTGCTGCAAACCCTGAGCAACCAGTAGTTTTGGCGTGCCCAGCCTGGGAGGCTGCGCGGTTGACGAAAGAGATTGCCCCGCGCTGGTCCGCCTCATGCACTGAGCTGACTTACAAATCTATTGCCACTGTTTATTTGCATTGCACGGACACTGGCTTCACAGGGCTGCAGCGACCGATGGTGGCATTGCATAGCGATACACATGCACCTGCCCAATTTTTATTTGACCGCGGAGCACTCACGGCCCAACCAGGTCTACTTGCAGCCGTGGTCAGTGCCTGCAATACCGAACGCGAGGCGTTGACAGAGCAGGTTCGCACCCAGGTTTGCCAACAACTAGGACTCACTCAAGTCCATGTGGTGCAAACAGTGGTGGAAAAACGCGCGACGCTCGCTTGTACGCCCTGGGTGGAGCGTCCGAAGTCAGCCGTGGTCAAAGGTCTCTGGGCCAGCGGCGATTTCATTGACGGCCCCTACCCCTCAACCTTGGAGGGGGCCGTGCAATCAGGTCAACAAGTGGTCGCACAAATCGGCCAAGTGACTGACCGTCAAAGGCTGCGGTAAGTCATAGGACCACGCATGGCCCTGGGTGTTGATCCAGACAGTTTGCATCCCTGCATCCAGCGCCCCCAGTACATCTGTTGAGGGGTCATCACCCACATGCAATACCGCGTCCACGGGTAATTGCAATTGCGCTGCTGCTTCATCAAAAATTCGCTTATCGGGCTTCGCTACGCCGACCTTACGCGCACTCACCGAAGCAGTGAAATAGGGCGCGGCAGAGGTACAAAACACGTCAGCGTTCCCATTAGAGACGCTGACCAATGGATAACGCGCAGCCAACTTGGCCAGCGCCTCAGGCACACCGTCGTACAAAGTGACGTTTTGGCGCTCTGCGAAAAATACCTCAAAAGCGGGGTCAGCCAAATCCATTGAATCTCCTGCAATGCGCAAGCTGACTCGGATGGCTTCGCGCCGCAAAAAGCTCAAATCATGCGCCATCTCCGGGTGACGCTCATGCACCTGCGCACGAATAGCCTGTTTGACGTCAGGCTGAGCGCACAAGCGCGCGGTTTGGGGCGCGTGTTGTTGCAGCCAGTCTTGCAAAGCTTGCTCGGCACGCACGATGATGGGCCTGATGGGCCACAAAGTGTCATCAAGATCAAGGGTGATGGCTTTGATTTTTGAAAGAACCAGCATGCTGGGCGAGAATACCGCATATGACTCAAACTGCTTTCAAACCTGAACCGCCATTTACCCACGGCCAAGCACCCCGCACCGCTGTATTGTTGTGCAACCTGGGCACACCTGATGCGCCAACGAGCAGTGCCGTTCGACGCTATTTGGCTGAGTTTTTGGGAGACCACCGCGTGGTCGAGATTCCACGTTTAATTTGGATGGCAATCTTGCATGGCATCATTTTGCGTGTGCGACCCGCCAAATCCGCGGCCAAGTACGCCACCATCTGGTCTGACGAAGGCTCCCCCCTCAAGGTATGGACTGAAAAGCAAGCCCAAGCGTTGCAGCAACTTTTCTCTGAGAGAGGCGAGGCAGTCACCGTCCGCTACGCCATGCGATATGGCAATCCATCGATTGCCAGAGAACTTGATGTGCTCAAAGCCGAAGGTTGCACCCGCATCTTGGTGCTGCCGGCTTACCCTCAATATTCAGGTACCACCACAGCCAGTGTCTTTGATGCGATTTATACCTGGGGACTTCAGACTCGCGCGTTACCTGAATTTCGTTTCATCAACCATTACCACGACTTCCCTGGTTACATTCAGGCCTTAGCTCAGCGCGTTCGTGCACATTGGGCTGTCAATGGCCAAGGGGAACGCCTGGTCATGAGTTTTCACGGGGTTCCTGAAAGAACACTCCACCTTGGGGATCCATACCATTGCGAGTGCTACAAAACCGCGCGTTTGTTAGGCGAGGCGCTGGGATTGAACAAATCACAGTACACGGTGACTTTTCAATCACGATTTGGCAAAGCCAAATGGCTTGAGCCCTACACCGAACCTACGTTAATTTCACTGGCACAACAAGGCATCAAACACGTGGATGTGATTTGCCCAGGATTTACAAGCGACTGCCTAGAAACTTTGGAGGAAATTTCCCAAGAGGCAAGAGAGACTTATTTACACGCCGGGGGGGAAGTATTTCATTACATCTCTTGCTTGAACGACAGTGCCAGCTGGATCGAAGCATTGCATCAGTTGTGCCAATCCAATTTGGCGGGTTGGCCAGTTCAACCTAGCGACGCGGGTGCATTGAACGTCAGTCGCAGCGAGGCCATCGCGTTGGGCGCTAAAAATTAAGGTGCTTTGACCGAAGAGCCTGTCGGAACAACAGCTGAAGCGGGAGCGGAAGAAGGTGCAGATGCTGCAGTAGAGGCTTGTTTCTGAACCGCAGGAGCAACATTCAAAGCTGCAGACGATGCGGCGGCGCTGCTAGGCACAGCGGCTTCAGGCGCGCTGGCGGCCGTATCTACTTCAGAGGGCACAACTTGCAGAGGGGGGGGTGCTTCAGAGGGAACTTCATCTTTGGGTTGCATGTAAGCAGCTGCAGCGAGGGCAGCGACAAACAATCCGGCAATCAATCCAAGAGGCGTTTTAGATGAACGTTCGCTTTGAACGGATTGAGTTACTTCAACTGTCGATTCAGATGCGGGGGAAAACTCAGCCAAAGGCTCATTTTCAATCGTCGGTTGAATGTGAGGCTTCTCTGATGAAGTCTCGTCAACCAGGGGCTGACTGTCTTGTTCGGCGTCGGCAGTTGAGACAAAAATCTCATCGATTGAGAGTCCGAGCAAACCACCTACTTTTTTTGCGGCAGTTAACTTGACAGCCTCACTGTAAAAAGCGCTGGTACCGCCCTCTTCTAACTGTTTAATTTGCTTAACAGACAAGCATGCTCGAAGCGCCATGTCATTCAAAACCCAGCCCTGGGCTTCGCGACGAAGACGAAACAACTCTCCGTTGATCAGGCGTTCTTCTTGGCTCATAAGCAACTAGATGAAGGAATGATCAGTTACTTCACGAGCAAAAGTTCGCCCTTGATCGAGGCACCCTTCTGTACAGAAAGCGTTTGATATACAACATGTCCGTCCACCGAAGCAGAGGACGTCACAATTAATTCATTACAGGTGGCTGTGCCAGAAAACTTACCTTTAATGTGCAAACTGCTACAAGTGACAACACCTTCAACTTGACCGCGAGCACCGATGGTGAGTTCATCCACTTGAATTTGGCCATTTAAAGAACCCTCTACGTGGATAGCGCCTTTGGCAGCAATTTCACCGCGGAACGAGAAGCCCTCGCTCAAAATAGAAGGCTTGGAGGCCGTTGTAGAAATCATATCCATCATGCTACTTCTCGGAGCTGGTGATGCCACCACGGGTGCAGCCGCCACAGCAGGAGTTGCCACGTCTTCAACGTTGGTATCTTCCTGTTCTGCATCGACCTCAGGCAATGGTGCGCCCTCTAGGGACAGATTAACGTTGTTGGTTTTGGATTTGTTGAACATATTGTGCCGTCCGTATAACTTTTTGTGGATTGACTGGATAGCCACCAATCAAAATTTCTAAATGCAGATGCTTACCTGTCGACGAAGAACCTGTGCTACCGATATTACCCAACACAGAATCAAGCGTCACTTTGTCTCCCAATTTAACCTCGATATTGGACAAGTGCGCGTAAAGCGATTCAACGCCATTGGTGTGCCGAATAACGACCGTGTTGCCATATTGCGGATGAAATTGCGCCAGCACAACAACACCAGGCTTCACAGGGTGTACTTTTTCATCCCCGGTCTGACTCAGAAGATCTAAACCTGTGTGAAAGTGAGTTTGTCCTGAAATAGGATGGCGACGAACCCCGAAATCAGAAGTGACACTGTAGTTTGGCACCGGCATCACGCTAGGCAAGGCGTATAGCACCTCACGCAATCCCCGATTGGTAGACAACTCGTCGGCGACCTTACCTCGAAGCAATGGATTGCTCTTGACGTCGTCTTCTAAATTAAAGCCACCATTTGCCGCGTTTTGCTGAATGATTTTCACAATTTTTTCAGTCAATCCGGACGCCTCAAGCTGCGACTTCATCGAAACGTTTTCTTGCGAAACAGCAACCATGGAGGTATCCACGAAGCGGCGAATACTCATATCGCGATCACGAATGGTTTGCGCAAGTGCAACCATCTGCTCGTCATTCATGGACAACTGCTCAACGCCCTCACTGTCAGAAGCACTGCTCAGGAGTGCACGATAGACTTCTTCGTGAGATTTTTCGAGCTTGGCTCTACTGATCATCAAACTGATACTGGTGAAGAGAAGCACCGTGATGGCCATCAGCATGACGCCTGTAGCCAAAATACCACCGCGAATCAGGATACGTTGAACGCGCCCGCTGACGTTCAAATAGTGAAGATCCCCGTTTTGCTCGAAAATAATGCGCGCGTCTTCGTACTGACGAGCCCATCCACTGGACACCAATCCAGGCAACAAACGGATAGCAGTCACCAAACGACGCATCATGGATGGTGACTCTTATTAAGCGGCACCGCCCAAATTCACTGCAGGACCGTTGGCATCTTGACTCAATGTACCTTCGATCTCGCCACCCTTTTCAATTTCGATTTCTGAATATTGAACTTTGCCAGCGATTTTTCCAGTGGAGCGAACGATCAAGCTCTTCTCGGAAATGATCGTGTTGTGGAGTTGGCCACGCACATCGATGACCTTTGCAGAAACACGACCTGTAATCTTGCCTGTTGGGCCGATCAAGACTTCTTCTGCTGTTAAATCACCTTCAATTACGCCATTGATAATGGCTTTTGATGGGACGGTAAATGTGCCTTTGACGACAACACCATCACCGATAACGACGCTTTCCAGCGAATCTGACTGATTAGACATATAGGACTCCTTCTTTTGATTTTATCAAGTAAACCACCAAAAACAACATAAATTGGAAATTTCTGTTGTTTATTTATGAAAAAAAACCCATTCTTTGCAACCACTTAGATGATTTTTTAAATGTGCTTCCTAATCCTTTAACTCCCCAAATCGCCTATAAGCTAAATCTTCTTAATGGCCTTGGCTACCATTGAACAACTTCATTTTTCGCAATTTATGAGCAACTCTTTCATCATGGCGGGCGTGATGGGCTGGCCCGTCGCGCACTCTCGCTCCCCCCAGATTCACAATTACTGGATACGCCAATACGGACTCTCCGGCGCCTATGGTCGCTTCCCCGTCGCCCCAGAAAATCTAGGACAAGCAATTCATGGCATTCGTGCACTTGGCTTGGCTGGTAGCAACATCACCATCCCACACAAAGTCGAGGCCATGCAATACATGGACTGGGTCCATCCCTTGGCTCTGCGTATGGGAGCCATCAACACCATCGTGCGCCAACCCGATGGGGCACTCCACGGCTTCAACAACGACGGCTTCGGCTACATCGAGAGCCTGCGCGAAGCCCAGCCCTCGTGGCGTGCAGACAGCGGTCCTATCGTGATCCTCGGTGCAGGTGGCGCATCGCGAGCGATTGTGGTGAGCTTGATCGACGCCGGCGCTAAAGAGATTCGACTTTTCAACCGTAGCCGCGACAAAGCAGATGCATTGGCACAAGAGTTCGGTCATCCCGTTTCCGCCTATGACTGGTCTGAACGAGACAACGCACTTGCCGGGGCTGCGCTCTTGGTCAACACCACCAATCAGGGCATGCACGGCGAGCCCGCATTGGAAATCGATTTGAATCAACTTCCTCCAACTGCCTTGGTGTCTGATGCGATCTACGTGCCACTGGAAACACCTCTTCTCACCGCAGCAAGACTCAGGGGCAACAGCACGGTCAACGGACTGGGCATGTTGATTCATCAGGCACGCCCCGCATTTCACGCGTGGTTTGGCGTCATGCCTGAGTCCACTGAAGCGCTTTATCAAGCCGTCGCTGGTACCCTTTGATAAATTGAAGCACCAATGAAAAACGCCCCTCTCGGGGCGTTTTTGCTTGATTGCTGGCGGAAACGGAGGGATTCGAACCCTCGATGAGGCTCTACACCCCATACTCCCTTAGCAGGGGAGCACCTTCGGCCACTCGGTCACGTTTCCAGCAGGTGCATATTATGCACCAGCTTATGCACTCACTTGGTCCAAATCGAAAGCTTTGTGCAACGCGCGCACGGCGAGTTCCATGTACTTCTCATCGATGACCACCGAGGTTTTAATCTCGGAGGTCGAGATCATTTGAATGTTGATGCCCTCTTCGCTCAACGAACGGAACATCTTGCTGGCCACACCCACATGGCTGCGCATACCGATGCCGACGATCGAAACTTTGCAGATCTTGGTGTCGCCCTGAACTTCGTTCGCACCCAAGGCAGGCAAGACTTTTTCTTTGAGCAAATCGGTGGTCCGCGCAAAGTCGTTGCGATGCACCGTGAAGCTGAAATCAGTTTTGCCGTCTTTGCTGATGTTTTGAATAATCATGTCGACTTCGATATTGGCTTCGGCCACAGCGCCCAAAATTTGGTAAGCGATGCCAGGTTTATCGGGCACACCGACCACAGAAATTTTGGCTTCGTCACGGTTGAATGCGATGCCCGATACGATTGCTTGTTCCATTTTTTCGTCTTCCTCAAAGGTGATCAACGTGCCTGATTTGGCTTCTTCGTTGAGGTCAATGTCCCACTCGGTGAAGCTGGACAACACGCGCAGCGGCACCTTGTATTTGCCCGCAAATTCAACCGAGCGAATTTGCAAAACTTTGCTACCCAAAGATGCCATCTCCAGCATCTCTTCAAAACTCACCGTGTGCAGGCGGCGGGCTTCAGGTACGACACGCGGATCGGTGGTGTAAACGCCATCCACATCGGTGTAAATCAAGCACTCTTTGGCTTTGAGCGCAGCCGCCACAGCCACAGCCGACGTATCAGAGCCGCCACGCCCTAAGGTCGTGATGTTGTCTTGCTCGTCTTTACCTTGAAAGCCCGTGATGATGACCACTTTGCCCGCATCCAAATCGGCGCGGACACGCACATCATCAATGGATTCAATACGTGCCTTGGTGTAGGCGTTGTTGGTGCGAATGGGCACTTGCCAACCGGCGTAGCTGACGGAGGGTTGGCCTTCAGCCTGCAACGCAATGGCGAGCAACGCTGACGAAGCTTGCTCGCCCGTCGCCGCCAACATATCGAGTTCGCGGTTGTAGGCTGAATCAGCCTTAGAAGGCGCCAACTCTTTGGCGAGACCTAACAAACGGTTGGTCTCGCCGCTCATGGCGGAGGGAACGACCACCATCTGGTGACCCGCACGGGCCCACTTGGCCACGCGCTTGGCGACGTTTCGGATGCGCTCGGTGGAGCCCATCGATGTGCCGCCGTATTTATGAACGATCAATGCCATATTGCTTTAAAACTCTTGTGTTATGGGCAAAAAAACTCATAGATTGTAGCAACGCAGCACTGCCCCATCGCGCCGAACAAAGCCGCGCCCGACCTTGATATCGATGTGATGGCCGCGGGTGGTGCATGCCTTGACTTGCAACAACAAGGCTTGCAACTGGGCTGCGCTGGCTTGGGAGTGCTCTTGTACCAACCAATGTCGCAGCACATTGGCTTGCCTGGGCTCACTCAAGGCTTGCAAGGCTTGGATGTTCGGTGGCTTGCCTACCTGTTGAAAATCCAACTCCGCCATTTCTTGAAGCAAGATTTGGGCTTGAGCCGCATGGGAGGCGCTGCGTGCAAAAGTCTGACGGAAGGAAGGGAAAGCGTTTTCAATGGCAGGGAGCAACTCCGCACGGATTCGATTTCGAGTGAAGCGCTTATCCGCGTTCGTAGGGTCTTCCACCCACGTCTCACCCGCAGTCCGAAGGGCCTCACGCAACTGAACACCTGGGATCTCAAGCCAGGGTCGGTGATAGGTGATCCCTTGCCTTTCGGCTAAGGCGGGCATGCAAGCCAAACCAGGCAGACCACTGCCACGCGAGAGTGCCAACAGCAAGGTTTCAACCTGATCGTCGGCATGCTGGGCTAACACCATGTGCGTCACTTGCCCGTTCCAATGCTGATGCAAGGCATCTGCCAGGGCACCGTAACGCGCTTGTCGAGCGGCATCCTCTGGACTTTCGCCAACGGCATGCACCGCATGGACACGCCGCACGACCAAGGGGACTTTCCAACGATCACACAGCGAGGTGCAATGTGCTTCAAATCCATCCGCTGCGACTTGCAAACCGTGGTGCACATGCACGGCATGCACCTTGCCCGGCCAGCGAGTGGCGCAGGCGATCAATAAGGCGGTGGAATCGGCCCCGCCGCTGAGAGCGACAGCAAAGGGGCCAAGATGCTGAAGCGCGTCCAGCGAGGGGAAGTCAGCGGGCGTCAGCTTTGGTGTCGGTGAAACGGCCATAGCTTTGCAGGCGCTCGTAGCGTTCGTCGAGCAGCTCTTTGACCTTCATGTCGGTCACTTGGCGCCAAGCGTCGTTCAATCCGCGCTTGAGCTGTGCCGCCATTTGCTTGGGGTCACGGTGCGCGCCACCCACGGGCTCGTTGACGATTTTGTCGACCAAACCCAGGGCCTTCAAACGGTGGGCCGTGATGCCCAATGCTTCAGCAGCATCTTCCGCACGGTCCGATGTTTTCCACAAAATCGACGCGCAGCCTTCAGGACTGATCACCGAATACACCGAGTATTGCAACATCAACACTTGGTCCGCCACGCTGATGGCCAACGCGCCACCCGAACCACCTTCACCAATGATGGTGGTGATGATGGGCACTTCGAGTTGGGCCATTTCGAAAATATTGCGGCCAATCGCCTCAGACTGACTGCGCTCCTCAGCATCAATGCCGGGATACGCGCCAGGGGTGTCCACGAAGGTGAACACAGGTAGCTTGAATTTTTCGGCCGTTTTCATCAAGCGCAAGGCTTTGCGATAACCCTCTGGACGGCTCATACCAAAGTTACGTGCGGCACGCTCTTTGGTATCGCGACCTTTTTGCTGACCCAAGACCATACAGGCGTTGCCATTGAAACGGGCCAAGCCGCCGACGATGCTTAAGTCGTCAGCGAAGTGACGGTCGCCGTGCATTTCAACGAAGTCCGTGAAGATTTCATTGATGTAATCCAAGGTATAGGGACGCTCTGCATGGCGCGCAATCTTGGTGATTTGCCAAGGCGTGAGGTCGCTGTAAATCTCTTTGGTCAGCTGCATGCTTTTCTTGCTGAGCTGATCAATCTCCTCCGAAATATCCACCGCCGACTCACTCTGCACATAGCGCAGCTCGTCGATCTTGCCTTCAAGTTCAGCAATCGGTTGTTCAAAGTCGAGGAAAGTTCTTTTAGCCAAATTCATTACTCCTTAGCGGCTCAGTATTCCACTGGCACTGGATCTAGTGATCGCCAAATATACCAAGTCGCCACACTGCAATACGGCGCCCAAGCAGCAGCGACCTCGCGTACCTCGCTGCGACTGACCGCTTCACCAGAAAAATAGTTGTGACTGATGCCGTTGATCAAACCCACATCATCCAATGGCAAGACATTCGGTCGCATGAGGTGGAAGATCAAAAACATCTCAGCTGTCCAACGCCCAATGCCGCGAATGGACACCAGCTCGTCGATGATGGCGTCGTCGCTCATCTCCGACCATTTTTTGACGTGCAAGGCACCGTTGTCAAAGTGCAATGCCAAATCTACCAGGTACTCGACCTTGCGGGCCGACAAACCAGCCTCGCGCATGTCGTCCACTTTGAGTTTCAGCACATTGGCAGGGGTAATTTTACGAGGCAACTTCGCAAAACGGTCCCACACAGTTTGAGCCGCTTTGACAGATATTTGTTGTCCCACAATGCTGCGCGCCAATGTCACAAAGGCATCCCCACGCGATTGCAAGCAGACCTCGCCGAACTGGGGAATAAGTCGCTTCATCACACGGTCTTTTTTGACCAAGTGCTTACACGCTTCCGCCCAATACTCGGGCGTGGCGATGGTGATTTTTTCTGGGGTGGGCATAACTTAGCCACGCTCCCATGTGGTGCCTGTGGGCGAATCTTTGAGGACGATACCTTGGGCCAACAAGTCATTGCGAATGCGATCGGCCTCTGCAAAGTTCTTGGCAGCCTTCGCGGCCGCTCGCGCTGCTATTTGCGCTTGAATCGCTGGCTCATCCACCTCTGCACCCGCTTGGGCAAAAGCTTGGGGATCGTCTTGCAGCAACCCCAACACACCGCCCAAGGCCTTGAGCAATCCGGCAGTTTGGCTGGACTGGGTGCGGTTGACCTCTCCGGCCAATTCAAACAACACAGCCACAGCTTCGGGGGTGCCAAAGTCTTCGTCCATGGAGGCTTTGAAGCGCGCGGCATGCGGTTCGGCCCAATCGATCGTCACTGCATCAGGCGTCACTGCGCCTAATGCGGTGTAAAGGCGCTTCAAAGCACCGCGGGCGTCGTTCAAATGCACATCGCTGTAATTGAGCTGGCTGCGGTAATGGCTGCGCACGACAAAGAAGCGCACGGTCTCCGCATCGAATTCTTTCAGCACATCACGGATCGTGAAGAAGTTGCCCAAGCTCTTGGACATCTTCTCGTTGTCCACATTTATGAAGCCGTTGTGCATCCACACGCTGGCCATCTTTTGGCCGTGGGCGCCTTCACTTTGCGCGATTTCGTTCTCATGGTGCGGGAACTGTAAATCAGCGCCGCCACCGGGGATATCAAAACTCAGGCACATCATGTCGCAGCTCATGGCCGAGCACTCGATGTGCCAACCTGGGCGACTCGCGCCAAATGGGCTGGCCCATTTCACTTCTTCTGGCTCGCTCTCTTTGGCTGATTTCCACAACACGAAGTCCAGAGGGTCTTGTTTGCCGTCGTCCACGGCCACGCGTTCGCCGGCTTGCAACTCGTCCAACGACT
>JACCDK011415530.1_pt1 | contig 15659 bp, 13 predicted proteins | sample 7445871 | NCBI WGS metagenome assembly JACCDK01 (sample SAMN15323436, study PRJNA562643) | freshwater metagenome | isolation source: river surface water | place: USA:Blue River Watershed | collected 2017-08-15 | reverse complement strand
GCTCAAACCTCATCAAAAGGGCTTGGTCTTTGCGGCAACGCCTGCCAGTGATTTCATTTGCGGAACGCTTCAATTGGCGGCGGGTATGAACGTCCATGTGTTCACCACCGGACGCGGCACGCCATATGGCTTGCAGGCTTGCCCTGTTATCAAAGTGGCCACGCGTACTGACTTGGCCAAGCGTTGGCACGATTTGATGGACTTGAATGCAGGTCGCGTGGCCGATGGCGACATCAGCATTGAAGAGGGTGGTTGGGAGTTGTTCAAAATGCTCTTGGATGTGGCCAGTGGTCGCAAAACATGGGCCGAGCATTGGAAGTTGCATAACGCATTGGTGCTGTTCAATCCAGCGCCGATTACTTAAATATCAATCAGGAGACAAACATGAAATTACGCCGTCAATTTTTAAAAACATCTGTGGGCATTGCGGCGGGTCTGATGGCAACCGCAGCCTTTAGCCAAGCTGCGCCATGGCCCTCCAAACCCATCAACTACTTGGTTGCATTTCCTGCGGGGGGCACGACTGATATTTTGGCGCGTTTGGTTTCCCAAAAGCTGGGATCTGCGCTGGGTACCAGCGTGGTGATTGAAAACAAAGGTGGCGCTGGTGGCAGCGTAGGTTCTGAAGTGGCCGCTCGCGCGCCTGCAGACGGCTACCACTTGCTGGGTGGCACCATCAGTTCGCACGCTATCAATGTCAGCTTGTATCCCAAGCTAGGTTACGACCCTGTCAAATCATTTACGCCTGTTTACTTGTACGGCACCAACCCTGTTGTGTTGGTGGTGGCTGCCAACAGTCCTTACAAAACATTGCGCGATTTGTTAACTGCAGCAAAAGCCAACCCTGGTAAGTTGTCTGGTGCATCAGCCGGTAACGGAACCTCACAACATTTGGCTCAAGAATTATTGGCATTTAAGGGTGATGTGAAGTTCACCCACATTCCCTACAAAGGCAGTGCACCTGCCATACAAGACGTGATGAGTGGCCAAGTTGACTTCATGTTTGACACGACCGTGGTTGCGGGTCCCCATATTCAAAGCGGCAAGCTTCGCGCGCTTGCAGTCACTTCGGCAAAACGTTTGACCGACTCTTTGACCGATGTGCCAACCGTCGCAGAATCTGGATGGCCAGGTACACAAGGGTTTGAGGTGGTTTCTTGGCAAGCGCTTTTTGCACCTGCTGGCACACCCAAGCCTATTATCGACAAGTTGCATTCAGAAATTCTCAAGATCATTCAAGCGCCAGACATGCAAGACCGCATGAAAGGTTTGGGCATGCAAGCCTCAGTGATGACGCCCGATCAGATTTCAAGCTTCCAAAAATCAGAAATTGACAAATGGGCACAAGTGATCAAAGCTGCCAACATCAAAATCGACTGAGAAAAAATACCATGTTTAATAAATATGTCACGGCCTTGGCCGCTGCCGCTAGTTTGCTTTTCACTGCTACTGTTGGTGCCCAAACCGCAGCCAGCTTTCCCTCCAAACCCATCAAAATTGTGGTGCCTTTCCCAGCAGGGGGCACATCCGATGTCTTGGCCCGTATCTTTGGACAAAAGATCACCGAAAACTGGGGCCAGCCTGTCGTGGTCGAAAACCGCCCTGGGGCAAGTGGCAACCTAGGTGCAGATCAAGTGGCCAAATCCGCGCCCGATGGCTACACCTTGGCACTGATGGATGTGGGCAACTTGGTCATCAGTCCTGCCTTGTTCAAATTGCCCTTCAATGTGGTGAACGATTTTGCGCCTGTGGCCATGGTGGCTTACTCACCGCACTTGTTGGCCGTTAGCACCAAGGTGCCTGCCAACACACCCGCCGAGTTGGTGGCGTATGCCAAAGCACAAAAAGGCAAAATCAATTACGCCGTTGCTGCGGGCATGGGCAGTGCTTCGCATTTGGCTGGCGTCATGTATGCGCAGCGCAATGGCATTGAATGGGGCTATGTGCCTTACAAAGGTGGGGCGCAAGCTATTACCGATCTGGTAGGTGGCCAAGTGGATGTTATGTTCAATGGCATGGTGGCCACCTATCCGCAGGTCAAGGCTGGCAAGATCAAACTGATTGCTGTGTCAAGTTTGACGCGCAACGCACAAATGCCAGATACCCCCACAGTTGCCGAATCCTTGCCGGGCTTCTTAACAGGCAGCTTTCAAGGCTTGTTGGCGCCAGCTGGCACACCCAAGCCCATCATCGACAAGCTGCATGCAGAAATCAAACGGATTGCTGCTTTGCCTGATGTCAAAGAGCGCTTGGTCACCTTGGGTGCAGAGCCCTCTGGTATGACACCCGAGCAGTTTGCGCAGTGGGTTAAAACAGAAATTCCAGCCATGGCCAAGATTGTGAAAGACGAGAAGATCACGGTTGAATAATGAGCCAACTATTTTGTTATATTTCCATACATTAATGTATTGATATTTAAGGGCCATACATGCTGAAGAAAGTTGGTATTTTTTTGGGATTGGTCCTCTCAGCTTTGGTACTTGCAGTGGGCGGTCTTTATGCCAAAGGCGGCTCTGCAGAAGTGTTGTTGTGGGTGGTCCAAATCTTTGTCAGGCAAGAACACGCACCCAATCGAGAAGTGAAATGGGCGGTTCCAAATCCAGGCAGTGAACCCAATTTACCAACAGCCAATGCTGCTGCCAGTGCCGATAGAAAATCACCCAACGTCATTTTGATTGTGGCCGACGATTTGGGCTACAACGACATCACCTTGAACGGTGGCGGCTTGGCCAATGGCACAGTGCCCACACCCAACATCAACAGCTTGGCGCAACAAGGCGCCAATTTTGAAACCAGCTATTCAGGCAACGCTACTTGCGCACCGTCACGTGCCGCCATCATGACCGGGCGCTACCCCACGCGTTTTGGTTTTGAGTTCACGCCCACCCCCAAACAGTTTATGAAAGTGATTGGGCATTACAAAGGTCCCAATCAAGTCTACGATGCGATCTATCACGCTGAACGTGAAAAAGACCTCATCCCCTATGAAACCATGGGACTGCCGCGTTCAGAAATAACGCTGGCCAAGATGCTCAAAGGACAAGGTTATCGAACCCTCCATGTGGGCAAATGGCATTTGGGCGATGCGCCCGAATTTAGATCGCATGTGCATGGCTTTGACGAGGCTTTGTCGTTTCAACATGCCAGCTCACTTTACTTGCCAGAGGGCGATCCCAATGTAGTCAACGCCAAACAATCATTTGACATCATTGATCGATTTCAATGGGCGGCTGGAAGTTTCGGTATGCACTTTAATGGCGGTGAAGCCTTCAAGCCCAAGCGCTATGTTACCGACTACCTGACCGACGAAGCCGAAAAAGCCATCGAGGCCAATCGCAAGCAACCCTTCTTCCTTTACTTGGCTTACACCGCACCGCACACACCTTTGCAAGCCACTAAAGAAGACTACGAAGCTTTGTCGCACATTGAAGATCACACGCTGCGTGTGTATGCCGCCATGGTGCGCAACCTCGACCGCAACATTGGACGCGTGCTGCAAACACTTCGAGACAAAGGCTTGGATGACAACACATTGGTTATATTCACCAGCGACAACGGTGGTGCTCATTACGTAGGCTTGGATGGCTTGAACAAACCTTACCGCGGCTGGAAGGCCACCTTTTTTGAAGGCGGCATTCGTGTGCCCATGTTCATGAAGTGGCCAGCGGGCATTCCATCGGGTGTGAAGCCCCAACTGACGGTAAATCACATGGACATTTTTACAACCGTTGCAGCGGCCACAGGCGCTAAGGTGCCAGCTGATCGGCCCATCGACGGCATCAACCTTTTGCCGCAATTGAACAAGCCTGCCGACAAAGGCCCCGAGCGCGCATTGTTCTGGCGAACAGATACTTACCGAGTGATTCGAAAAGGCGACTGGAAATTGCAAGTTGCCCAGAACCCCCGAAAAGATTGGCTGTTTAACATGGCGGTTGATCCCACCGAGAAAAATAACTTGGCCGAAAAAGAGCCAGACAGAGTGGCCAGCATGAAGAAAGAGTTGGAAGTCTTCAATGCCACACAGGCCAAGCCCAGCTGGCCTTCCATGGCCGAAGCGGCCATTGCCATCGATAAAAATCTGCGCGAAAAAATGGTGCCTGGCGACGAGTACGTTTATTACGGCAACTGAAGTTGATGTAGCTCAGTTCGTACGGATAAATTCCACCAAAGCCTGCGCTACTTCCGCACCTTTGTCTTCTTGCACAAAGTGGCCGGCACCGCGAATTTGGGTGTGGTTTTGTCCGGCTGCGCCGGGCACATTTCTTTGCCACATCTTTTCTCCGCCTTTGGTGACGGGGTCGCGCGTCGAAAACAAAGTGATGAAAGGTTTGGTCCAAGCTTTGTAGAGGTCCCATGCGCGCTCGTTGGCTTCTCGTGCAGGATTGGCAGGATCAATCGGGACCAGCGTGGGAAATACCCTGGCACCTACTTTGTAACGGCTGCTGGGGTAGGGTGCATCGTAGGCTGCCGCAGCGTCATCGCTGAGCCCCTGTGCGCAACCTGCACGCACAATTTTGCCGATGGGAAACCAAGGGCTGTACATGGCAAACGCGCGCCAAATGTGAAAGGCCGTTGGAATTTTTTCATTTCCAGTGGGCAGGCCGCCATTGCTGAGGGCAATGCGGTCAAAGCGCTCGGGCATTTCTGCCAGCATGCGCAGGCCAATCAGAGAGCCCCAGTCTTGGCAGAAGAGGGTTATGCCGCTCAGATTTTGTGCTTCAAGCCAAGCACTCATCCATTGCACATGGTTGTGATAGGTGTAGTCTTTGCGGTGCACGGGTTTGTCGGTGCGGCCAAAGCCCACCTGATCGGGCACCACCACACGAAAGCCTGCGCTGACTAAAACGGGAATCATCTTGCGGTACAAAAAAGACCAAGCAGGTTCGCCGTGCATTAACAACACCACAGGGCCATCACGGGGGCCTTCATCGATGTGGGCTACACGCAAACCACCAATGAGCGTGTAGTGAGGTGGGTAGGGAAAGTCGGGCAGGTTTTGGAAGCGGTCTTCGGGGGTGCGAAGAAAATCATGAACAGTTGGAAGTTGACGCATAAAGACCTTAAAACCGGCTGCTGGTTTGAATCACTTTTTGGCCTGCAGGCAGGCTCAACATGTCGCCATCTTTGGCGACTTGAATTTTGCCTTTGAAGATGTCTGCCGTGCCCTTCAAGAACACGTCAACCAAACCGGGCAAGGGCAGTGGTGGTGCCACATGGTTGAGCAACAAGAAATTGACATTGGCTTTGCTGGCAATGGTGGCAGCCTCTTGCGGCGTGGAGTGGTAGTTGAGAATGTCTTTCATGAGTTGCTCGAGCTTGTCGCGCTTGGCCACGTGTGCACCTTCTTGAAGGAAGGTCATCAATTCGGTGGACATGGCTTCATGGATTAACAAGTCCACACCTTGTGCTTCACGCTGTACGGTGGCGGATGGTGTCGTGTCGCCGCTGATCACCATCGTGCGATCTTTGTAACGAATTTGGTATCCCACCGCGGGATGAATCGGTGCATGCGACACGCTAAAGGCGGTGATGCGTGTATCGGCGTTTTCAAACACCACCGTGGCTTTGTCGTCTTGCAGTGCAAACGATTTGGGGATGGCGCCAAAGCCTTTGTTGGGCAATACCGCATCGCCGTGGTGGGCCACGCGATAGCCACGGTCTAGGCTATAGGCTTGCAAGAAGCCATTCACCACTGTGTCAACGCCCTCTGGGCCATAGACCGTAACAGGTTCTGAATTGGGTTTGGAAACCCAACGCTGCAAGAGCAGTTCACCCAAGCCATCGATGTGGTCTGAATGAAAGTGGGTGAGGAAAATGCCATCAATCAGCCCTGCGTTGAAACCCATTTTGTTGATGTTGCGAGCGCTGGTGTTGCCGCTGTCAAACACAAACATCTGCTTTCCCGCCATGACCAGCGTGCAAGGTCCACCCCGTTTGTCATCGGGCATTGGCGAGCCTGCGCCACATACAGCCACATGCAAGCCATCGGGCAGGTCGCGCATGGGATCACTGCCCAAGCGCTGAGCGGCCACACGTTTGGCAATGGCCAAACTGATAGGTGCGCGCGCAATGTACAAGCCAGCCGCTAACAGTCCGAGAACCAAAAAAGTGATCGCGGTTTTTTTCATTCTCATGTTCAAACTCCAAATATTCTGGCCAAACGCACGCCAAAGCCTTGAATCCAAGGTGCGACATAACGCAGACGCGGTCTGTTGGCTTCGGCGGCTTTGACGATGGCTTTCACAATACCGCGGGTGGTTTTGGCTTCAAGCCAATTGAAAGTGATTCGCTCTTGCTTCTTCATGGCCTCAGCCTGATGGGCAAAATACGACGACGACCCCATCCATGCGTATTTGCTGTTGGTCATGGCTTGGTTAAAGCCGGTGTGAATGGCGCCTGGCTCGATCACGCTAATGTGAACGTTCTTTTTCAGTTGGTCCATCTCTGCACGCAAGCCCGCTGCTGCGGCAGACAAGGCAAATTTGCTCATGCTGTAGGGCATCAAGAAAGGCATGGGTACACGTCCTGCAATAGAGCTGATGAACAAGACGGTGCCGCTTTCTCGTTCAATCATCTGGCGCAAAGCCACTTGCGTCAGTTCCAACGTGGCGAACAAATTAACCTCAAACAGTTGCCGGACACGCTGCATGTCCACTTCTGCCAAAGAGCCAGAATCACCCATGGCGGCATTGTTGATCAACACATCGATTCGATGCTGAGCAAGCACAGCGCGATCTTCTACAGAGGTAATGTCCAGTTTGAAGACCTCTAAGTGCAAGCCTTGTTCGGTGGCAGCTTGCTTCAATTTCAAAGCCTGTGCCTCAGTTTGCGTGGTGGCCAATACCCGATGGCCACGCTGCGCCAAGGCAAAGGCTGTGTCTTTGCCAATGCCTGTGCCGGCGCCAGTAATGAGAATGGATTTAGCCATGAGGTGCGATGTGAATCCGTGTAAGACGGTCCATGGAGGACCAGTAAATGTCGCGTTGCCAGCCTACACTGGGAAACACCACGCCTTGCATCAAGCCGCCTGTGCTGACACGCGATTTTTCTTGGCCGGTTTCAATGTCCAAAATGACCACTTGCTCGTTAAAGCGCCGGTAATCGTTGACGCACAGTTCGCCTGTGTCTGCAAACAGCAGCATGTGGCTGGCTGCCCCAAAATTTTGAAGATGCCAAAGGTCTTGTAACACCAGCTGTTGGGCATCTGGGGAGTTTCTAACAATGCGCCAAGCCCGCAAATGACGATTGGCTGAATCAAAGGCAATCACAATTTGACGCGATTCATCGACCAAGGGCGGGTTGGTAATCGCGCCCCCATTAACACCGCTGACCTCCCAATGCTGATGAAAATTTGCATCACCCAGAGACACACGGTGCAATCGGTTGGGCAATGCATTCTTGCCAGCTTTCAACATGCTGATGCGGTAATTGTGTGCGCCGTTGTCCATGAACCAAGCATCATGTGCCGTCAGCACCATGTCCCAGCCATAGCTTTGCTTTGAATCTTTTAAGTAGTGATAAGACCAAGCGGCGTCTTTTACCAAGCACGCTTGTGCTTCATCCCAGTGGTAGCGCATCACACACGTTATGCCCACCACGTATACCGTATTGCCTTGCGCGCTGAGGCGCGCGATGGAAGGTTCTGCGCAGTCAATGTCTGGCGCCATCTGTTCCAGCGAGTCTGGATGCAAGACGCTCAATCGCGCAGGCGTTGTAGCCGAAATATTCTTGGTCACCACATGGCCATTGGCCAACACCACAAAGCTGTTGTAGGGCTCGTTAATGGGCAATTGTTTGGAATGCAGCAATTCGCATTGCCTGTTCAGCAGGTGCGCATACCGCCCATAAACCACCAGCAGATGGCCGTTGACTAGGACCGCCATACCTCCTGGCCACATCGGGCCACCTGGCAATCGCGGTGACTGATGGCGGGTGGCCAAGGTGATGGGATCAATCAACTCAACCTGCGCCGTGGTGGCCAGACCCAAGTGAGACCTGAGTACTGAATGCGTCAGTAAGAAAACTTGGCCGGGTGCGCCCAACACCGTCATGGTGGAAAGGTGAGTTCGCCTTGAGCGACTTTGCAGCTTCTCATGGGCCTTGATGTTGAAACCCTTTAAGACATGTGGTGACTGCAAGCGTGCAGGACCCGCATCTTCGCTGGGCCAGGGACTGTTGAAGTAGCCGCTTAACGCCTGCGTCGCCATAGCCACACCCCGCTGAGCAATAGCAACACACTTAAACCTGCAAGGTGCCATTGGTAACGTGGCCAGTACACAAAGACCAGCGAGTTGATGATCACTTGTTGAATGGGGTCGTAGCCTTCTGGCATGGGCAGGACGCCATTGGCCTTGGCCCACTTGGCGTAATCGTTTTGCATGCTTTGGAACAACTCGGGCATGTCGTGCTGCAAGTCGCGTGTCTCACCAGGATCGGTTGCGATGTTGTAGAGATGCCATTGGCCATCACCCACAGGAGCCAAATTGCTGAGTAACTTGTAGTCTCCCTTGAAGACGGCGCGGTTGCCAGACAACTCGTAGCCTAAAACTTCATCGGGTCCGCGCACCCGTGTTGCTTTGCCTTGAATGATGGGGAGCAAACTGTGACCGGTTAGCGGATAAATGGTTTGCCCTTTGTAGGAGGTACCAGGGTGTTGCACGCCAGCCAAGTCGAGCAAGGTGGGCACAATGTCGCTGACATGCGTCAGGCTGTTTTGCACAGACTGTTTGCCTGCGGCTGGTACGCCGGAGATGATCAATGGCACCCTGATGCCGCCTTCACCCGCAAAGAATTTGTATGTGCTCAATGGTGCTGTGGCCGCACTTGCCCAGTTGGGGCCAATGATGCTGTAAGCACCGGGGCTACCCAAGCGATCTAGGTCGCGGTTGTAATGTCGGTCTAGCCACCAACGACCCACGGCCAAAGCGTAGGGGTCAGATGCTTCTGCGCCGTTGTCTGACATGAACACAAACACAGTGTTGTCATATTCACCTGTTTGCTTTAGATGCGCCATGAGGCGTCCAATGTGGAAATCCATGGCCTCTGCCATGGCCGCATAGACTTCCATTCGACGGGCCTGATAGGCTTTGTCTTGTGCACTGAGTGAATCCCACGCCACATGGGTTGCAGGCAAAGCGGCCATGGGCGTATTGGGTGGAACCAAGCCCAGTTCGATGGCCTTGTTGCGACGTTCTTGTCGCAGCACATCCCAACCCGCGTTGTACCGGCCTTTGTACTTGTCGATAAATTCTTGCGGCGCTTGAAGCGGAATGTGATTGGCTTGAAACGCCACGTAAGCAAAAAACGGTTTGTCCGATTTGGCATCCGTCTTCAAGTAGTCCAAGGTTTTGCTGACGTAAAACTCTGACGAGTAAAAGGTCTTGGGCATTTGGGCCTCTCGCCCGTTGTCGTACCAGTAGACCTTGTCGGTCAGGTCCAAGTACAACTTGCCCGTCTCCCAATTGTCCGAGCCACTGTCGCCCATCACCAAAGAACGGTCGAAGCCGCGCGCAGGCGGTAAGTTGTGTGGCTCTTTGCCTACATGCCATTTGCCGGCGGCATACGTGCGGTAACCATGATCTTGAAGCAAGCTGGCCACCGTCACCACACGTTGGTTCAGGACACTCAAATAACCAGCGCGGCCCACGTGCGATTGCGGAATGGTTTCGCGCATGTTGCCAACGCCATTCAAATGGTTGTCAACACCCGTGAGAAGCATTGAACGTGTGGGTGAACACGATGCACTGACGTGGAAGTTGGAAAAGCGTGTGCCCGACTGCGCCAGTTGGTTCAAATGTGGTGTGTGGATTTCGCTGCCAAAAGCGCCTACATCGCTGTAGCCCCAATCGTCAGCCAACAAGACCACGATGTTGGGGCGCTTGGCCCATGCAGGCGCGCTCAGGGCGAGAGCTGTCACAGCAAAAAAGCTTAGCCATGCTTGGCGGGTACTGCTTAAAAAGGTCATGATTCAGAGTTGAGTGGCAGCGTCGAACTTGGCTTGCATGGCTTTTTCGATGACCCAAAAGCGATCTTGTCCCCAGACAGCAGTTTCATCAAATCGAAACGAGGGAACGCCCCACAGCCCCAAGGCCAACATGGCTTGTCTATTTTGTTCGGCCACACTGCGCCAATGCGCATCGTTGGCTTTGTTCTTCAGGATGTCTTTGGCGGCTTGCCAATTCAGGCCAGCACGCTCGACGATGATTTTTAAATGTGCATCAGTGCCTGCATCGAGCCCTTCAGCCCATACGCCTTGCATGAAGGATTGAATATAGGCTTCGGCAAGCTGGTGCATTTGCGCAAAAGGAATCAGTGCCATTCCGCGTTCAGTGGGCTTGCCAACAGGGTCATTCAAACAGCCAAACGCTACATTTTGATGATGTGCCTCCCGCGCCGCGTCTAAGCTGATGTACTTTCTTTTTTCGGCAGGGACAGGCAAGCCACGCATCACCATGGGCAACACATATTTCAAGTTCACTTGAACGCCGTTGGTTTGTGCCCAGTCAAAAACTTTGGCCACACTGATGGCCGAGTAGGGGCTGCGAAGGGAAAAGTAAAAGTCGATGCTGGTACCTTCCGGTACGTTAGCGACAGTTTGGTATTGCGGTGTTTCAAACAGCGGTGGGGTGCGCTTTTGGTGGGAGTTTCTTTTGTGAGTCGCTAGCCCTAAGTCAGTGAGGCGCGATTCGAGGTGGTGAAGGCGATCAATGCCCCAATACCATTCGCCTTCGTAGTAAATCATGCCGCTCAGGTAGTGGCCCCAAGTTTTACGCAAGCGGTGGGAGGTTTGCAAAGACTCTGGGGTGGGCTTGGGGGCATTAACAGGTTCAGCAGATTCAGGCCACCGCAAGCCATACTGAGACGCTAAGCGTGCGGCATCCAGCTCGCTGTAGGTTTTCAGCTTGTCGCGTTCTGGGACAGCAGAGTCATCTGGCTCTCCCACCAAGTGCTGCAGCACCGAGACGGCATAGCGAGCTTTGAGCATGGGGATGGCTTGAGCCAACAATTGCGAGTAAGGATCGTCTACTTGGTGAAAAAAGTGCAGCACATGCGGCCGACTTTGAGATTGTCTTTTTTGTTCGGCTTTGTGGCGAAGCGCCAGCAGTCTTTCGCGAGACAAAAAACGTTGGCTGATGACGGGCATCAGCCAACTTTTAAGACTGCGAAAGGGCATGGCGTCGGTTCAATGAAGAACTTACCAAGCCTTCACGAATCGCATTTGCAGTGACTTGACCACAATGGCATTGCGACCGCCGAAATTGTCGCTGTATTGCAGATTGATGCCTGCATCCTTGCCAGGTAACTTGTAGGAAACAAACGGGCCAACGCCATTTGTTTTGTAACGGTTGCCACCCAGCGTGGCACCTGAGCCGGTGTCGTCAGAAATTTGTTGAATGGAAAATACGTTCAGGCCATAGGCCCAATCGCCATTGACCTTCACAATGCCGCCTTCGCTGTAAATGAAGTTACCGCTTTTGTAGTCGGTGTCTTTGTTGCGGGTATTGATGCCATATGACACGCGACCAGCCACAGTCACACCAGCATCCCAAGATGCGTCAGTGTGTTTTGGGTTCAAGTTGTAGGTGACCGCTACACCAGGTCGCAAGGTGTAGAAATTGCCAAAGCCTGGGTTGGGGCCACGGTTCTTGTCGTAAGAGCCTGTAGGGACAAACAATGAAACGCCCGCAGCAACTTTGAGTCGATCGACGTGGCGAACCCAAACGGTCGACAACTCGGTGTCGCCTACGCCAGAGGTTTCAATATTTTGATTGGCGCCAGCTGCCAAAACTTTGGCTTGAACCGCTGCATTGGCTTGGGCTGTGCCTGCATTGAGTTGGCCCACGATGGCGGCACTCAAAGGTGGGGTTGTGGCTGCAGGGGTGAGGGTACCCGCAGGCTGCGTCACCACAAATGAACGTTTTTGTTGAACAAACGGCACGTTGATGGCAAATGCCACATGGCCGTCACCATACGTGCCTTCGGTTAAGTAGCCGCCCACCAGATTCAGTTGTGTCTGATCTTGATTGAATGCCAAGCTGCCTGTGGGAAAGGCTACTTTGTAAGGCAGCGCTGGATTCAATTGAATCGGTGCAATGGCTGCGGGTGTGACGTTGTTACCACTGGCATCGGCAATTTTGTAAATTTGCAATTGCGTGAGGCTGGCTGTACCAAAGAAGCCAGGCTTGTCGGCCGATGCCGCAATTTCGCCACCAAAAGCACCCACCGGTGCTTGGCGCAATTTGTAACTTTCTGCAGCTTGCGCATTGAAGCTACAAGCCAAGAGGCAGACCCATGGCAATGAGGCAAGTGCGAACTGACGAGGTGTTGCTTTGTGCATGGAACGAATCATGGGTGTCTCCAGTGAAGGTGGTGGTAATTCAGTACACTTGTGTATTGATAATTCACTCTAGCACAGCACAGATAAAACACGTCTAGGGTTTTCGCTAGCGGGGTGTAATTTAGGACCCCTCAGTGAATGTTATAAAAGACATCTATGGACACCCGACAACAGAATCAGAACAGCAAGCGCATGCCCAACGAAGCATCCCGCCTCACGCGAGATGATTGGTTGGACGAAGCTTTCAAGGCCGTGGTGGTGGGTGGCTTTGACAACGTTAAGGTACTGGCCTTGGCCGAAAAACTCAAAGTGACCCGCGGCAGTTTTTATTGGCACTTTAGTGACCATGCCGACCTTATTAGCAGTTTGTTGATGCGCTGGAAACTGACGCAACTTGCCTTGGACGATAAGCTGAAAATGCAGCAAAGTGGCGATGCGCTGAAAGACTTGGACTTGGTGGTAGACGCCGCATTCCTTCAAGCAGGCTCGGAACTTGAAAACTTGCGCTTCGAACAAGCCCTTCGTGCGCTAAGCCACCAGCATCCCGTTGCCGCACAATTGTTGGTTGAAGTCGATGCCAATCGAATGGATTTGTTTCAATCCAAATTTTTGGTGTTGGTCAAAGATGCCAACAAAGCCCGCGATTTGGCGGCGCTGTTGTACTTGGCCATTGCGGGAGGCTTTCAAGCTTTGAGTCGACCCGTCAATCCACCCAATATTCGCGCCTATTTTCGAACACTCATTTCGGATTACTTGGTGGCCAAACAAGTGAAATGAATGGCGCCAATGAACGCCCCTGAGAAGGTTTTCATCCAGGCCACCGTGAAGGCTTCAAGGCATGCGTTCAACGACAGGCATTTTCCAGCCACCTTGTAGCGCTTCATCCTTGGGCCAATAGAGTCGCGCATTCAGTAAGAACGGTGCATTGGCTTTCACGGGCAACCAATTGCTGCGTTGCGCGTTCGACGCCGGTTCACTTGCTTGAATCCAAATGTCCAAAGAGCCATCGGTGTTGAAGCTGAGTGCATCTCTGTCGCCCAATGCATAGCGTTTGAGTGAGTTCTCAATCAAAAATTCATCGGCGCCATAAGCGGTAATGGACCAGAAGGCTTTGACAGGTGGCAATTGATTCGCCTTGAAGTGCAAGCGGTAACGTTGATCGCCCATGAGTGGCTTGCCTTGGTGGTCGAGGCTGGTGTTGGGGTACAGCGCATCTTGCGGCAAGTTGGCGCCTAGCCCCACCATGGCCACTGCAGCACGTGTGTTGTAGTCTGTGCCATAGGCGCCCAAGTTCAAGGGCGGTGAAGACCATGTACCGTCAATTGACTTGACGCCCAAGACTTTGTGGACTTTGTAATCAGCCAGCCAACGACCCATCGCAAAACAGGCTGTATTGAGCCAATTTAAATGTGCGGGTTGACCAGGTACCAATTGCAAAGTGGCCAAGCGTTGAAGCATAGGCGCATCATCTGCTTGGGGCGGATTGGCAACCATCAATTGCATCAAGCGTTCAAAAAATTGAGTGGTTGGCATGTTTCGCAATTGCAAAACGGGTGGCACCGAAGGCAGGGTGCTGGGTTGCCATGCTCGCGGATTCTCGGAACTTGATGCGTTGTTGTCTGCATTGAATTTTTTCAACTTCAATCGATCTTGCAAGCGGTGCACGGTTGCAAAATCCTGGGTGCCATTGGTCTGTGTGCGACCTATCAGCCACACCATGTTGGTGGGGGATTTGAGCAGGCTCATGCCTCGCGGTACATCACCTTGCCATTGGGGTCCCACCAGTAAATAATTTTCACCTGCATGACCACTGGTGCGGGTGCCTGGCGATGCAAACACATTCGTCCAAGCGTCCATGAAGGGCATCAACTCGTAGCGCTCTGCGTTGGCCGGCATTTCAAACACCCAAGGTCCTTCCTTCATGTTGATGAACGCGGTGGTGTAAAGCGTGTCAACATTGGGACGAACCACATCTTTGAAGCTGGCATCTGGAAACTGACGCACCAAGCGCAACTGGTTTTCGGGGCCAATGTATTGACCACTGTGCACACGAGTGGTTTCCATCATCACCAAGGGGTAGCCATACAAATAAGCTTCTGCACCCAACATGATTTTGTCTTTGAGCAGCATGAGCAAAGCTGATAACAAGATGACGGCGCCAAGCGTCAACACCATCACGCGTCGGGCAATCATTTTGAATGTTGTCATATGAATGTGTGGTCAATCAAGGCTGAAAAATGGTTCTAAAGCCCAGGTGGCTAACTGCTAAATCCTCTTCTTGCGCTTGCCTTGAGCCTGCCCTGTATCGCATGCAATAGTTGGGCGCACACAAGAAAGAGCCACCTTTGATGACGCGTGCCTGTGGTGTACCTGCTTTGAAAGTCGGTGGCTTTTGAGCGCTGTCTGGGTCCAAGCCTTGACCCGTGTTGGCGGTTACACGCTCTGCCACAAACACATCGGCAGTCATCTCCCACACGTTGCCAATCATGTCAAACAAGCCCCAGGCATTGGCGCCATAACAGCCGACAGGGGCAAGACCTGCAAAGCCATCTTCTGCAGAGTTGGCCATTGGGAAAATACCTTGCCAGGTGTTGGCGTTGGCGGGTTGGTCGTGCTGGCTGGGCAATTCTTTGGCGCCTGCGCGCGCAGCCCATTCCCACTGCGCCTCTGTGGGCAAGGTGTGGCCCTTCCACTTGGCATAAGCCAATGCGTCTTCGTAGGTGATGTGTACCACCGGAAATTGCCCATGCTTTTCGATGTTTGATGCTGGCCCGCCAGGATGCTGCCAATTGGCACCTGGCACGTATTGCCACCATTGGCGGGGGTCATCTCCCTGCGTCAGCTTGGTCGGCATTTTGAAAACCACCGCGCCTGCTTGGCGCATGTGCTCGGGCAAGCTGGCGTGGTACTTTGGATCTACAGGTCGCTCGGCCACAGTGACATAGCCCGTGGCTTTGACAAAGGCAGCAAACTCTTGGTTGGTGACCTCGGTACGGTCCATCCAAAAACCTTTGACCTGCACATTGCGCACAGGTTTTTCTTCTGGATACACACTGTCGCCCATGTCAAATTGACCTGGCGGCACCCACACCATGCCCGACTTAGGTGCATTGGCATCGGGTAAAGGTAAATCACATTGCAAGGTGCTGCTGCTAACCACTGCTGTGGTTTCAACAGCTTTGGTTTCAACAGCTTTGGTTTCAACAGCTTTGGTTTCAACAGCTTTGAACTGCCTAGCAATACCGGCCATCAAGATGAAGCACAAGCCACCCAACAACAAATACAAGCGCGACTTCTGCATTCAGATTGACCCATTCCCATT
>JACCDK011219319.1_pt1 | contig 15673 bp, 14 predicted proteins | sample 7445871 | NCBI WGS metagenome assembly JACCDK01 (sample SAMN15323436, study PRJNA562643) | freshwater metagenome | isolation source: river surface water | place: USA:Blue River Watershed | collected 2017-08-15 | reverse complement strand
TTTCTCAAATGAATAAAGCAAATAATGGATTAAAAAGAAGAATAGAAATTGCTTCAAAATACCAGAGAGCATTCGAAGGAAAACCGTGGATAAAAACCCAATCTGGCTGTGTTGAAGGACATGCTTATCATTTGTATATTATTGAAATTGAAAAACGCCTTGAATTATATAATTTTTTAAAGACAAAAAATATACTTACACAAGTGCATTATATACCTACTCACTTGATGCCTTATTATAGAGTTTTAGGATGGGAAGAGGGCAGTATGCCTATTGCCGAAAATTATTACAAAGGATGTTTGAGTTTACCAATGTATCCTACATTAACTGATGATGAGCAAAATTTTGTTATTAATCAAATAATCCACTTTTTTGAAAAGTAAATTATTTTTTCGGGCAGACGGAAATCACAAGATCGGTTTAGGGCATATTGTTAGGTGTTTATCTATTATTCAAATGATAGGAAATTATTTTGATTGCGTCATAATTGTTAATAATGCAAATGCAGGTGTTTTAAATATAATTAAGGAAGTTTGTCAATTTGTGGACTTAGAGGCAGAAGATCGAATTAAAGAGATTGAGAAAATAGGTGAAATTGTTCAGGTTACAGATATTGTAATTATTGACGGATACGAATTTGATATAAATTATCAAATTGCATTAAAAAAAATTGCAAAAAAACTTCTAGTAATTGATGACCTTTCGGGGAAAGATTTTTTTGCAGATGTAATTATAAATCACGGTGACATTTTAGATTTACCGAGTTATCAGGTTTCAAGTTATACCCAAATTTTCTCTGGATTTGATTATTTAATCGTAAGGCCAGATTTTATAAAGGCATCATTCCAAAAAAAAAGTATAACATCAATAAACACAGTTTTTGTTTGTATGGGTGGGGCAGATCCATTTAACGTAACTACAAAAATTATTAAGGCATGCGCTGAATGCAACTTTGTACAAAAAATAATAATTGTTATAGGAAATCTATATAATAATAAATCAGAACTCAATACCATTATAGCCCAAATAAAAAACATTTCAATTGAATTAATTGAAAATGCAAATGCAGTTCAAATGATAAATTGCATTGAAAGAAGTCAAATTGCAATTTCAACTGCAAGTACAATTTCACTTGAAATATGCTGTGTTAAATCAGCATTAATCTGCGGATCAATTGCTGAAAATCAAAATGCCATACATTCTCTATTAATTAAAAATGGTTGTTGTACTACTGTGGGAGATTGGAAAAATATTTCTGTTGCAGAAATAAAGTCTAAAATTTATGATTTAAATAATATCTCAGAAGTTCAAAAATTAATTGATGCTCAATCAAATTGTATCGATGGGTTATCGCCACAGAGAATATTAAATATTTTTAAAAACTTAGCGGCTTGACAAAATTTAGTTACGGGATATTGGTAAGTGGAAATCTTGGCCTGAAGTGCTTGGATTTTGTATATAATTTTAGAAATTTGTGTTTTGTATTAACAGACAGAAGGTCCGTAGAAATCATAGAATACTGCATAAATAAAAACATTCCTCATTTTATTGGAAATCCTAGAAATGGGAATGGACATGATTTTATAAAAACTTTTTCTATAGATGTTATTCTGTCAATTAATTATCTTTTTATAATTGATTCAAGTTTAATTAATTTTCCAAGGAAATATGCTATAAATTTTCATGGATCACTTTTGCCAAAATATCGAGGAAGAACCCCTCATGTATGGTCTATCATTAACAATGAAAAAGAAACTGGTATTACTGCACATGTAATAACTGAGGAATGTGATAAAGGTGATATTATTTATCAAGAGAAAATTCGAATTTTACCAGATACAACTGGAGGAAATCTTTTAGAACAGTATATAAATATATATCCTTTAATAATCGAAAAGGTTATTAATATGATTGAAAACAATCAAGTTTTTTTAATTGAACAAGATGAAACAAAGGCTACTTTCTTTGGTAAAAGAACCCCTGAGGATGGTGAAATAAATTGGAACTGGCAAAAAGAACGAATATATAATTGGGTTCGGGCTCAATGTAGACCCTATCCAGGAGCATTTACATTTTATAATAACACAAAGATAATTGTACATGAAATAGAATACAGTGAAATTGGATATGATTTTATGCAAGAAAATGGAACTATTTTACAGGGAGGCAGTCAACCAATAGTTAAAACACCAAATGGAGCTGTAAGATTAGTAACTATTGAAACAGAATCTCCGATATTATTTAATAAATATGTAAGATTAAATGAAAGACATTAAAATAGAAAATCTAATAATCGGAAACAAGTATAAGCCATTTGTAATTGCCGAAATGAGTGGAAATCACAACCAGTCTCTTGAAAAAGCTTTGTCAATTATTGATGCAGCAGCTGATGTTGGTGCACATGCAGTTAAACTTCAAACTTATACTCCCGATACTCTAACAATAAATGTATCACATGGGGAGTTTCAAATAAATGATTCAAAATCATTATGGAATGGACGAAATTTATACGAATTGTATCAAGAGGCAATGACCCCATGGGAATGGCATAAACCACTTTTTGCTCGAGCAAAAGAGAGAGGTATATTCTGTTTCAGTACTCCATTTGATGATACTGCAGTTGATTTTTTAGAGGAATTGGAAATGCCAGTTTATAAAATTGCATCTTTTGAAAACAATCATCTACCATTGCTTAAAAAAATTGCAAAGACAGGGAAACCAGTAATTATGAGTACTGGTATATCCAAAATTTCTGATATTGAGCTGGCAGTGAATACACTTAGAGAAAATGGTTGTAATGAAATAATTTTATTGAAATGTACAAGTACTTATCCGGCTACTCCAAAAAACACAAATATTTGTACAATCCCTCATATGTCATCTTTGTTTAACTGCCATGTAGGTTTATCTGACCATACCTTAGGAATAGGAACATCTGTTGCGTCAGTTGCATTGGGTGCGCGTGTTATTGAAAAACATTTTACACTTAATAGAGCAGAAGGAGGTGTAGATTCGGCTTTTTCGATGGAGCCACACGAATTTAAGGCATTGGTTGAAGAAACCGAGAGGGCTTTTTTGAGTTTAGGTGAGATAAAATACGGAATATTGCCTGATGAGCTTAAAAGTTTAACATTCAAAAGGTCTATTTATGTTGTTAAAGATATGAAAGAAGGAGATGTATTTACGAATGAAAATATTCGTATCATTCGTCCTGGCCTCGGGGCATCTCCACAATATTTTGATTTGTTTTTAGGAAAAAAAATTAACCGATCTGCAATAAAAGGTACTGCATTAACTTTTGATTTAATAGGATAAAAATGGAAGCTTGTTTAGCTATAATAACAGCAAGGGGCGGAAGTAAAAGGATTCCTGGGAAAAATATAAAACCCTTTTTGGGAATACCTATTATAGAGTACTCTATTAAAGCTGCAAAAAATGCGAGATGTTTCGATGAAGTAATGGTATCAACTGATGATCAAAAAATTGGAGAATTGGCAAGCTCAATGGGTGCTAAGATTCCGTTTAAACGTTCTCTTGAAACATCAAACGATCATGCAACTACCGCTGATGTGATTGCAGAGGTTTTAAATGAGTATAAGAAAATAGGAAGAGAATTCAAATATTGCTGCTGTATTTATCCCACGGCTCCATTTATTACAAATGACAAATTAAGAGTAGCATATGAAAAATTAACAACAAGTGGTGCAGATTCTGTGGTTCCAGTTGTAAGATTTGGATTTCCAATTTTAAGATCTTTTAAAATTGAAGACGGATTAGTAAAAATGAATTGGCCAGAACATATGAATTCTAGATCTCAGGATTTGCCCGCTGCTTTTCATGATTGCGGTCAATTTTATTTTATTAAAGTAGAAAGCTTTTTAAAGCATAAGAAACTCTTTACTGAGTTTACAGTACCATTTGAGATGCCGGAATCAGAAGTGCAAGATATTGACAATGAGGAAGACTGGAAGGTTGCGGAAATAAAATATACTTTTTTGATGGAAAAAATAAAAAATCAAAATGTATAATGCCTTGTTAATTGGTTGTGGCAACATTGGAGCAATGTATGACTGGGATAATGATCATATATTAACACATGCGAAAGCATATTTTAAATCTGAAAAAATAAAACTGTCCTTTTATGATTTAAATCAAGAGCAGGCACAAATGGTTGCAAAAAGGTATAATGGGAAAGCAATTGACAATATAAATGTAGAAATAGAAAATACAAAATTTGATATAGTATCTATATGTACCCCCACTAGTACACATTTTAAATTACTAAGTAAATTATTAAAAAGTAAAATATCGGTAATCATTTGTGAAAAACCAATTTCTGCAAATTATGATGAATTGGAACAACTAGCAAAAATCTATTCTAATTCATCTTCAAGGGTCTTGGTAAATTATATCAGGCGATTTCAACCTTCTTATCAAAAATTGAGTGCTATACTGGCAAGCTTTTCCGAATCTGAGGTTTTAACAAATGTATCAATACGTTATCAGAAAGGTTTTATAAATAATTGTAGCCATGCACTTGATTTATTGCAGTTTTTATTTAAAAAAAAATTTGACCCTAAAAATTTCATCATAACAAAAAAAGAGTATGATCATTTTCAAAATGATCCAACTATCTGTGGGCAAGGCGAATGGCTGAATGCTAATTTAAATATACTTGGATTGCAAAATGTAAAATATTCTCATTTTGAAATTGACCTGTATTTTGTAAATAAAAAAATTCAGATAAAAAATGCTGGAAATGAAATTCTTTTTTATTACATAGATAGTAATAGTTCCAAATTTCCATCACTAATTAATCACAAAGACTTAAATATGAGTAATTGTATTTCAGATTACATGATGCCAGTTATTGAAAAATCAATTTCTCTTCTTAATAATGATAATGCTGATAATTTCATAGAAGCTCTTCAGCTTAATCAAACAATACTTAATATTATAAATAATTCATTAAATGGCAAATCTAGCAATTAAAGGAGGCGCTCCCATAAGAACTAAATTATTTCCTGCATATAATACAATAGGTGAAGAAGAAAAAATATCGGTGATAAAAGTATTAGATTCTGGAAATCTCTCACAATATCTTGGCGCTTGGACTCATGACTTTCTAGGTGGGCCTTATGTTAGAAAATTTGAAGAAAACTGGGGAACACTTTTGGGTGTTAAACATGCGATTAGTGTAAATTCAAATACATCAGGCTTATTTACTGCAATGGGGGCAATTGGAATACAGCCGGGTGATGAAGTAATTGTTTCTCCCTACTCAATGAGCGCAAGTGCCGTTGCACCACTTATATATGGTGGTATTCCGGTTTTTGCAGACATTGATGCTGAAACATATTGTATGGATCCTAAAAGTATTGAGGCTAAAATCACACCTAGAACAAAAGCCATTTTGGTGGTTCATATTTTTGGGCATCCTGCAGATATGGATAAAATAATGTTAATAGCCAATAAGCATAATTTAATAGTTGTTGAGGATTGTGCTCAAGCACCATTAGGAAAATATAAGGGGCAATATGTAGGAACAATTGGACATATCGGAGTATTTAGTTTTAATTATCATAAACATATACATACAGGTGAAGGAGGTGTAATAACAACAAATAACGACAATTTCGCAGATCGTTGTCAAATGATTCGAAATCATGCTGAAAATGTAACTGCACCACGTGAAATAAAGGATCTGACAAATTTGATAGGCTATAATTACCGAATGACTGAAATAGAATGCGCTATAGGTATAGAACAAATAAAAAAACTTCCATCTTTGATTGAGCAACGGCTGGAAAATGTCAAATTTTTTAATGAACATCTTTCCTCATTTCCCGCATTTGAAGTACAAAAACCACAACCGGAGGACTCTATTCATACCTATTATTTATACCCTGTTAAGTTCAATAATGAAATAGCTGGCATACATAGAAATAAGTTTGTTGAGGCATTAAAAGCTGAAATACCCTCAGCAATTCTGAGAGAAACAGCCCCTCTATTGGGCGCAGGATATGTAAAACCTATTTATTTGCAACCAATTTTTCAGCAAAAAGCTGCTTGGGCATTTAATCCATTATTAAGTGATCATTCTATTAATTACAATAAAGGAATGTGTCCCGTAACTGAAAAAATGCACTTCGATTTATTATGGACTCATGAGTTTATGCGACCTGGTATGACATATGAGGATAAGCTGGATGTCATAAAAGCAATTGAAAAGATATTTAACAATATTGATGAATTGAGATGAATCCATATGAATTAAAAGGAAGGGCACTATTTGTTTTTAGTGATCCAGGCGGCGCAAAACCAATTTTAACTTTAGCAGATGCAAATATTGGAACATTAACTGCTGTCAAGGTAGTCTCGAATAGGACTTACCCATTTTATAATGACTTTTTTACAAAAGTCGACGTGCCAAACTTAATTTCAAATATTTATGATTTTAAACCAGATTTTATATTCACAGGCACATCTTATACTTCAGATATTGAAATAAAGTATATTATGGCAGCAAAGGAAAACGGAATACCAGTATATTCGTTTGTTGATCATTGGACAAATATTCTTAATAGATTTTCTAACGGAATAAAAACAATTTTTCCTGATATAATTTTTGTAGTAGATGAAAGAGCAAAACAAATAGCTATAGCAGAAGGGGTAGAAATAAAAAAACTATCTATTCTCCCTAATCCTTATCATGATTCTTTAAAAAAATGGCATCCAAAAGATAATAAAGGCTTATTCCTTTATAATAATAAAATACCAGCCGGTAATTTATTAATTGTATTTGCACCAGACCCATTGTCAAATGTTGGTGGCGTTGAAAAATTTGAAACCGATGAAAAAATAATATCACAAGAATTTTTTAATGTGATAGTTAAAATAAAATCTACTAAAAAAATTACAGTAATTTTTAAACCTCACCCAAATCAAAATATAGAATACATTTTTCCAGAAATAGGCAATTTTGGAATTGAAGTATTATGTATTAAAAATATTGACACTAGATCATTATTATATTATAGCGATATTGTAGTTGGGGTATTTTCAAATATTTTAATAGAAGGACAAATTTTAGGTAAGGATGTAGTAAGATTCTTAGATAAATCCAATTATGATCCTTTAGAACAATTAAATATTGGAACAATTTGTAGAACTAATGATGAATTGTTGAATATATTACAAAATAAAATTAATAATTTAAATGAGTGAGCAAATAGATCAACGAGATATTTTTTTAACAGGGAAACACATTTTTCTAAAAAGTCTAACTAGAGAAGACGTGATTAATAGTAATTGGTATGGGTGGTTCAATGATGAACAATTAAGCAAAACTCTCCAAAAACATTATTTCCCCAACACTTTAGAAAATCAAATAAATTTTTGGGAAAATCACATAGCTAAATCTACAAGCAAATTTCAAGTTGGTATTTGTAAAAATGAAAGTGCTAAAATCATTGGGGTATCTAGTCTTAATAATATTGATTATATTAATAGAAAATGTGAATTTTCAATCATAATTGGTGAGAAAAAAGAACAGAATGTAACAATCTTTATCGAAGCTTGCAAACTCATTTTTAACCACGCGTTTAATACATTAAATATGAATAAAATATATGGCGGAAGTATTTCTAAAGATCTTGTATTATTAATGACTAGATTGCTAAATTGTAAACAAGATGGGGTTGCACCAGAGGACATATATAAAGATGGGACATATCATGATGCATATCTTTATAGCATATTAAAAAAAGATTTTACTTTCAAATAATGAATATGAGTAAATACGAAGAAATTAAAATTGGCGATAAGGCAGAAATAAAACACCACATCACAGAAAATGATATAAACAAGTTCGTTTCTTTAACTGGTGATGATAATAAATTACATATTAATAAAGATTATGCAGCTAGGACTGCTTTTAGAAAACCTGTAGTTCATGGAATGTTGAGTGCATCATTTATTTCGACAATTATAGGTACTAAAATACCTGGCGATGGAGCACTATGGTTTTCGCAATCTCTTGAATTTATTCTACCAGTTCGTATTGGCGATACAATAACAATAATAGGTGAAGTAATAGCAAAAGACGAGCGAGAAAATGTGATAGAATTAAAAACCGAGGTATTTAATCAAGATAAACAAAAGGTCATTTCGGGTAAAGCTAAAGTGAAAATTATTGAAGAAGAAAAAACCGAATCTGCAATTCCTGAAGTTCTAGCAAATTCTAGCAAAGTTGCATTGATTATTGGTGGAACTGGTGGAATCGGTTCAGCTGTTTGCATGAAATTGTCTAATATGGGATTTGACATTGCTGTTCATTATTATTTAAATGAAAATAAAGCAAATAGCATTGTGAATTCGGTTATTGAAAAAAAACAAAAGGCATTTGCAATTCAAAGTGGATTAGAAACAGAAAAGGAAATCGAAGAATTAGTTGAAAAAATTGAGAGAAGAATTGGACCAATTTCTATATTGGTAAATTGTGCTACAATAAAAATTCCAAATATAAAATTTGAAAATCTAGATTGGTTAGATATTGAAAAACATATCGATATTAACATCAAATTAAATTTTTATTTAGCCAAAAAAATTGTACCAGGTATGAAGTTGAGAAAATATGGTAAAATTATTTATCTAACAACACAATATACTGATGGTACACCTCCAACTGAATTGATGCATTACGTTTCTGCAAAAAATGCATTAAATGGGTTTGCTAAATCTTTGGCTGTAGAATTAGCGTCACATAATATTACTGTAAATATGGTTTCTCCAGGAATGACAAAGACTAATTTATTAGCTGATATTCCCGAAAAAGCTAGACTTTTAGCAGCAGCAAAATCTCCTATAAAGAGACTTGCAAGTCCCGAAGATATTGCAGAAGTAGTAGGTTTTTTAGCATCCGAAAAAACATCTTATGTAACAGGTGAGACAATTAGAATTAACGGTGGTCAAATAATGATTTAATTATGAAGTTTTCCGAAATACTTAAATATAACAATGAATTTAGAGATTCTTTAACAGGCAAAGAATTTAATATTGCTATTCTTTCCAATGTTATTACTAATCAATTAAATCCAATATTAGAATACTTTTCTCGTAAAGAAGGTGTTTTAGCTATGTGCGAATCAGGTAATTATGATAATATTGTTCAGGAATCAAAAAGATATAAGAACAAGGATCTAGTCATCATAATATGGGAATTATCCAACTTAATTGATGGTTTACAGTACAGATCGGATTTGCTTTCTGAAAAAGAAATTAATGACTTAATAAATCGCTTTAAAAATGAAATTAATCATGTATTTGTAGAACTAAATAAGACATCATCAATTATAGTTACAAAATTTAGCACATTAATATTTAATCACCATTTTATTAAAAAAAATAATTTCGACAAAATATGTGATGAATTAAATGAATATCTAGTTAAATCAGCACCTACTAATTCTCTTTTAATTGATATTGATAAAATAATCGCAAAAATTTCAGTTTCAAAATCTGTTGATTTTAGAAATTTTTATTCTTCTAAATCATTATATACTGTCGATTTTTATTGCGAACTTTCAAAAATGATCACTCCATTTATTTTTTCAATAATGGGTAAAACAAAAAAAGCTTTAATTCTTGATTGTGATAACACTTTATGGAGTGGGATAGTTGGTGAAGATGGGCCAGATGGCATTAAGATGTCAAGTAAAGATTCAAAAGGGGTTGTATTTGAAGAGGTTCAGTTTTTAATAAAAGCATTATCAAATAAAGGAGTTATCATTGGGATTAATTCAAAAAATAACGCTGAAGATGTTTTAGATATTTTTAATAACCAGAAAGAAATGAGTATTTTAAAAAGTGAGTTAAGTATTCAAAAAATAAATTGGAATGACAAAGTTTCAAACCTTCAAGATATCGCAAGAGAACTTAAAATTGGCATTGAAAGTATTGTATTCATGGATGATTCAGATTTTGAAATAAATATGGTTGATAAATTTTTACCAGCTGTAAAAACGATTCAAGTTCCAAAACAGTCATATTTGTATCCCGATTATTTTAGACTCAATTTAAATTTATTCTTCAATAATACAATATTGAAAGAGGATCTTAATAGACAGAAAATGTATCATGAACAAACTTTGCGTGATGATATTAAGAATCAGTTCGATAATTTAGAAGATTATATAAAATCACTAGAACTTAATATGATTTTTTATAAAGATAATTATAAACTAATTCCTCGAGTTGCTCAGTTAACTCAAAAAACAAATCAATTTAATTTAACTACAATAAGATATACAGAGAATGATATCAAATCATTTGTTGAAGATTCAAATAGTATAGTTTATTCATTTGGTTTAAAAGATAAGTATGGTGATTTTGGGATAACCGGTGTGTCAATTGTTAAATTAAATGGGAATAAAGCTGACTTTACTTCCATGTTGATGAGTTGTCGAGTATTGGGAAGAAATGTAGAAAAAAAATTTATTCAATTAATTTTAGAAGATTTAAAATTAATAAATGTTGATCAAGTAACTGCTACTTATATTAAAACTCAAAAAAACATTCAAGTAGAAAATTTTTTTAATGATGTTGGATTTGACGAAATTGCCAATAATGAAAATATTAAGAAATATTCCGCACTTTTGGATGATCTTTTAAATAAAGAATTAAACTATATAAATGTAAGCTATGAAGAGTAAAATAAAAAAAATAATGGCATCTGTTTTTGAGGTTTCTGTTGATGATATTAATGATGAATCCTCGACAGATACAATCGAAAATTGGGATTCCTTAAGACACATGAATCTAATTACGGTCTTAGAGGAAGAGTTTGACATTCGTTTTAATGAGGAACAAATTACAGAAATGCTGAATCTCTCATTAATTGAATTAATAATTTCAGAAGAATTAAAAAAATAATTATTTTTTAAATAAAAACAAAAATATGAGTAAACAACTTTGCAAACCCTTCCATTATGATTTTGCTCTAAGCATAGATTCAAATAGGGAGCTGTTACCATTAATATTAAATTTTATTAATATTAATATTGACAAACAAGTATTAGGAACAACTTTCAATCACAGAATGTTTAATATACATCAAAAAAATTTAATAAAAGGAAGTATAGATTTTTTGGATATAGATCATTTAATGTTTTCAATTAAACCAAATTCTTTACAATTAGTAGAAAAATTTTCAATAGTTGAAAAAAATAAATACAAATATTTTACACAATTGATTTTCATATTACAATCAATGATTAGATATGAAATTCCAGTTGGATTAATTTCTAATAAATTCTTAAGTAAGGAAAATTTATTAGAAATATCAGCAATTGAGCTTTATTTACAAATTGAAAATTATTTAAGTGAATTAAAGGCACTAATATACACAATCGATAAGTCTTTGAATTTTGAAAAAGAATTTTGTTCATTAACTTCAATTAGAAAAAGAAAAGATAATTGTGCCAACAAAATTTTATTGTTTATTGAGTCATTTGACCTTAACAATAAATCTGAAATAAAAGATAATTTTGTTTTTGAAAATCAGATTTCTGAATTAGAAAAAGATATTTTCTGGATAGGATTTGACAATAAATTTAAGGAAGTTCCATGGGATAAAGAATACCCATCTACAAAATGGAATAATTTAATCGAAAATACAGATCAAGGTCTTGGATTATATGAAAATAAAATCAGATATTGTAGCAGATGTTGTTTGCCAGAAACCATGGAAGGCATTGAATTTGATGAATTTGGAATTTGCACACCCTGTAGATCTTCAGAAGAAAAGATGCATATAAATTGGGAAGAAAAGGAAAAAAAACTTCTAAATATTTTTAATCAAAACAAATCAAACGAATATTATGATTGTATGTTGCCAATGAGCGGTGGCAAGGATAGTACTTTTCAGGCATATGTTTTAACTAAAAAATACAATTTAACACCACTAGCGGTAACTCATGGACCCAATTGGTTGTCTTTATCAGGGAGGTATAATTTAGAAAATTGCCTTCAGAAATTTAATCTTGATCATATTATTTTTAATTCAAAAAGAAGTGTGGTAAATAAAGCTGCAAAAAAATCAATTTCAGCAATTGGCGATGTGTGTTGGCATTGTCATATTGGAGCTGGTACATTTGTAATACAAACAGCATTTCATTGGGATCTTCAATTAATGATATGGGGAGAGTCAATCGCAGAGCGAGATGGAAGGGGTTCATATATTAATCAAACAGAAGCTTCTTTATATTATAATTTAGAAATTTCTGGTAAAGTTAAAGCCGAGGATTATATAGACGAAAATTTGTCGGATAAAGAATTATCAAAATGGTTTTATCCCGACAAAAAAAATCTAGAAAATTCAAAAATCAGATATTTACACTTGGGTGATTATATGTTTTGGGATGAAGAAAAACAAGTTGAATTTATTGTAAATAATTATGAATGGATGAATTCTAGAGTTGAAAATACATTTAAAGGTTATAAAAGTACAGAATGTGTTATGGCTGGACTACATGATTATTCTAACTTTATAAAGAGAGGAATTGGAAGAGCAACTGTTCAAGCATCTGATGACATTCGAAGGGGAATAATTACTAGAGAAGAAGGCATTGAACTTGCAAAAATGTATGACACACAAAGGCCTCATGCGCTAGACTTTTATTTAGAAATAACTGGACATACAGAGGAAGAATTTGAATCAATATTAATAGAGGCAAGAAATTTAAGTAATTTTGCCAATAAATTAAATAAAATTGAAAAAGAAAATTTATGATAGAACTACAAAAAAGAGAAACAAGCAATTATAAAACCATAGAGAGCAAAATCTCTAAATTAAATGACAATAAAGAGGTTATAAATTTTTTTACAAATTATATAAATGATTACCTAAAATTAGATGAAAAATATTCTTTTACAGAATCATTTGACAAAGAATATGTATTTAATCAAATTCATGAATTGAATGGACAAATTGACCTGCCTTTGTATTGTATTCCGATAGGAGTAAAAGATATATTTAATACCAAAGTATTGCCAACATCTATGGGGAGTGAAATATGGAAAGGCTTCAAGTCAGGTAATAATGCAAGGGTTATAGATGATATAATTTACAGTGGTGGAATAATTTTTTCAAAAACAACTACTGCAGAATTTGCAGTTCATTTCATTACTCCAGAAACGACAATTAATCCATATAACTCAAACCATATTACAGGTACATCATCTTCTGGGTCAGCTGTATCAGTTTCAAGTGGCGCACTTCCAATAAGTATAGGTACACAAACTGCAGGGTCTATAATAAGACCTGCAAGCTTTTGTGGAATTTATGGTTTTAAACCGTCTTTTGGCGCTATTGATAGGACTGGTGTATTGAAAACTAATGATACATTTGATACAATTGGATTTCTAAGTGCTGATATTTATGGATTAAAAAAAATATTTTATAATACTTTAAAGAAAGGAAGTGATTACCCGTATTCAATGAATTATTTTTTAAATCATAAAATATATTTGAGCAAAAAAGAATCAGAAATAAAAATTGGCATCTTTACTGAAAAATTAAATGTGTATAAAAATTTCGAAAATTATGTAAAAGATGATTTCTCAAAAACAATTGAAGATCTGTCAAGACTATACGTGGTAAAAGAAATTCCATATATTGACTTTATAAATGAAATACATTATTTACACGAACAAATGTATTCGAAATCTCTGTCCTACTATTTTAAAAATGAAATGAAAAATCATGAATCTGTTAGTAGTGTAATGAAAGATATGATCAAAAGAGGAGATGAAATCACCACAGAATTATATATAAAATGTTTAAAAAAACAACCAATATATAGAAAAATGTTTGATGAAATTTTCGAAGATTATGATTTTATAATTGTTCCGTCCACTGCAAGTTATGCACCTGAAATTTCAAAAAATGAAATTGACGACACTTGTCTTATTTGGACATTTCTTGGTTATCCAACAATTACAATTCCATTATATATTTGTAAAGAAAAAAATTTACCATATGGCTTACAAATTGTAGGGAAAAAATTTCAAGATTTTTCTTTATTAGACTTTGCAGAAAAAATAGAAAAGATATTTAATTAAAAAAATGTTTTTAAAACAACTAATTAAATTATATTTTACAAAATTATTAGGCTTAATAATTAGTATGGGATCAATGTTTATGGTGATTCCAAGAATTTCTCATAATCCCAGTCTTTATGGTTTATATTCAGTTGTATTATCACTGATGTTGTTTTTACAATACGCCGATTTGGGATTTTTAGGAGCTGGTCAAAAATATGCTGCCGAGTATTATGCAAAAAACGATTTTAAAAAAGAGTGTCAAATACTAGGATTTGTTCATTTTGTCTTGTTTCTTGTGATAATACTGTATCTTTTAATATTAATTTACATATACTTAAATCCTCAATTGGTTTTTAGAAAAATATCAAATGAGGAAGAATTAGTGGTTAAAAAAATTTTGCTAATTTTTATAATATCGTCACCGTTAATAGTTTTGCAGCGTTTAGTTAGCTCAATATTTTCCATTCGACTTGAAGATTATTATCAACAATATATTGAGATGACCTTTAACACTTTAAAAATAGTAAGTGTTTTTTATTTTTTTAGATATAATCATTATGAACTTGTAAATTATTTGATTATTATTCAAATTTTAAGCTCAATATCGCTGATTTTGTGTTTTTTATTAATTAAATTAAGATATAATTATCCTCTAAAAGAATTAATGAAGTCATTTAGGTTCAATAGGGAGGTTTATCTATCTACCAAAACAATGGCTAAGGCTTCAATTTTTTTAACAGTATGTTATTTTATTTACTACGATCTTGATTTATTTTATATTGGCAATTTTTATAATTCTGAGGTTGTTGCCAAATTTGCAATTGGATTATCCATACTTTCATTTAGCAAAACTTTAATGAATATGTTCTTTTCTCCATTTCAAGTGAAATTCAATCATTTAAAAGGAATGAATGACCAACAAAATCTAAATAAGCTTTTTAAATTATTGATTGAAACTTCACTTCCTTTAACAATATTACCAATTGTAACGATAATTTATTTGATGAAGAATATTGTTGTTCATTGGGTAGGTATTGTCTATTTAGATTCAGTTTTAATAGCGCAAATTTTAGTATTTCAATTGATATTTAATTTTATTTTAATGCCATTTTCTTATTTAATAATGACTCTTGAAAAGTATAAAATGTTATTATTTATTACAGGTCTTTTACCTCTTTTTTATGTATTACCATTTTATTTTTTACATAATAGTTATGGTTATATTTTACTTCCTTATTTAAAATCTTTTTTGATAATATTAAATTCTTTGTACTCAATTATTATTGCAAAAAAAATTATAGAAATAAATCTTTTTAAACATCTTCTAAGTTCACTAATTTATCTAATTCCTTCATTGTTATTATTAATTTTATCATTAAAAATTTATAAGTTAAATTGGAATTTAAGTATGGTTAAAAATAATAAATTTTTATTTACAGACATAATATCTGGAGGGTTTATAGCAATTGGTTCAATAATTTTTTATTTTATTTTAAATTTAAAATTAAGAAAAAGAATTCTTACATTAATTATGCCCCATTTCAAAAAAGTTGTATTAAAATGAATCCAT
>JACCDK010686325.1_pt1 | contig 15678 bp, 14 predicted proteins | sample 7445871 | NCBI WGS metagenome assembly JACCDK01 (sample SAMN15323436, study PRJNA562643) | freshwater metagenome | isolation source: river surface water | place: USA:Blue River Watershed | collected 2017-08-15 | reverse complement strand
ATTTGAATTTGCCAGCGGATATAGTAATATCAAAAATGGTACGGCAAAATTTAAAGTCTGAAAACTTAAAGAGAATAAAAACAAAAATAGAAACCAATCCTTGACCATTATATCCTTACACTTAGATAATTGAAAAATTACAATGGAAAAGAAAATCAGGGCTAATGGCAAACCAAACTCGGCAATTAATTGAAGAATAAAATTAAATGACGATGGTGCTTCACCAGCGCCATATTGTGACGCATCCATGTAATATGGCAAATAAGATCTTATGTAGTATTGATAATTATAAATACCTGTTCCCAACAGTAAACATTTATCACGTATTAAATTAAATAATGCCTCAGTGCTACCATATCTATCTAATGTGGAGCCGTCTGCATCCACCTGGAATGTACTTAAAAAACGTTCTGCTAAATTAAATCCACCAATATTTAACGTTGACAGTCCAATTAAAATGACAAGCAATATAGGTCCCCAAATGGTAAACTTAAGTATAAACTGAAAAATGTTTTTTTTGAATCTTCTAAATGTTATTAGCAAACCAAATAATAAAAACATTAACAATCCAGTACGTGAAATGGAAACAATGACAGCAATTAAAAATAGTATTGTTAGCAACCATAATTTTCGACTACTGAAAATTTTCTTTTGAAATGCTAGATAGATTCCCAAGGTTGGAAAAAACAATTGATATACAAAAAAGGATGCCTCATTTGACAACCCCACAATTCGCTGACCTGTATAATTTTCAAGCCTATAAACCTCAGCAAATGACGGGTTATTATGAATTAGATAAAAACCTATACCTGAAAATTGGATAATTGTAGCTACCATGGGCAATATTCCAGAAATCACTAATGCCTTAATAAACACAACTTGCATATCATCCATAGAATATCTTTTTCTTAGGAACTCCCTTATCAATATTAAACATGGCAAAAAAATAAATAATTTATTTAGCGACATGAAGCTCCTTGACAAAAAGTGAACTGGGAATTTATTATCTGGATTTAAATCTCCTGTACCCACCCGTAATAGAGCAACGGCAATTGAGATAAAGGAAAATATAATGAAATAGAGAAATATCCAATCTGTATATATCAGCGAGATTTTAGTAGAATTTTTTATATAAAAATAACTGAAAATAACCAGACAAATAATGAGGTTAACTTCAAAAAAAGAAAAAGTCAAGCCTAATTTAAAGAAAGAGGTAACATTAAACTGACTTGACAACAATAGAGTGTAAATAATATTAATGGGCTTTTTTATGGCAAAATAAAATGTCATCAAGAATAAACTCGCAAATAAAATATAAAAAATTATGCCAAGCATAGAAGTAATTAAACTAATTAGATTTGGATCATTTTCTTCTAAAGGAATTAAATTGATTTCTTAATCATCTTCATAAAATGTTTTTCGTATAAATGCCAACACATGTAAGAAATTAGATAGATCAGGAATAAAAATATAACACCTGATATTAATTTGCTTTCAATTATATGCTTTCTCTTTAAAAAATAGACTAGCTCAAGAATTGGTACATGAAATAGATAGATACTATATGAGTACTTACCCAAATAAATCAATATTCTACAATTTAGGGGCTTAAAGAGTTCTGGAAATTTTAATATACCAAGAATTATTATGCCAAACGAAATATTCAGCACAGAATATCCCCAAACGAATCCATAATTATTTTTCAACAACCATTCAAAACCAAATGAAGTTATTTGCATGTATTGCAAACCAGACAAATTAAACGGATAAAAATTTACTATATTATAAATTACAAATAAAGAAAATAGTGATCCTAACAATATTTTAATTTTAATTTTATCAAATAAATTTAAACTGACAATGTTTGCTACTAGTGCTCCGCAAGCGAAAGAATCAAGTTGACTAATCAAATTAATATTAATTATACTAAGTTTTATTGGTTGGCTTGAGGAAGGTAATAATTCAAAAAGCGAAAATCTTAATAATGGACAAATTAGAATTATAAGAAATAGAATTTGATTTTTTCTAGATTTAAATCTTGTAATTAATAGTGGCCAGATTATATAAAACTGCCATTCTACACATAAAGACCACAAATGACCTATACCTGTAAATGAATTGTAATCACTAAAAAAAGTCAAATAATTAAACGTGAAAGTTGGTAAGGAAATTAAAAATTTTACTTTGTCCCAAAAATTAGAACTAAAATCAAAGAAAAAGCAAAGAGAAATAAAGAGGAACAAATAATACAAAGGGACTATTCTCACAATTCTCTTTTTCAAATATGGCCAATACCATTTTGATTTATAATTTTCTATAATTAATAGATTTTTTGTAATTAAATATCCAGATAGAACAAAAAACAATTGTACTCCTATCCAACCAATCCCCAATAAACCTAAATGAACGAGTAACACTAAACTAATTGCAGGTCCTCTTAAACCATCTAATTCTTTGAAATGGTTTTTATGCTCAAATTGGAGATTATGATCTAATCTTTTCATAGTTTATTTAAAAAAAGAATTCGATTTATATTTGACTAATTTAAAGCGTTTTATATTCCCCAGAAAAAAGAAAACACAACGTAAAAAAAAATATAAAGCAGATTTTAAATTCGTTACTTTTAAATTATTTCTAGAAGCGAACATTACTTCCTTAAATCCTTTAATAGCTTGTTGGTTACTTAAACCATTTGTATCCATTGAAACAATCGTCTCATTAATAAATTTAAAGTGAGCTCCATAATTGTAAACGCGACTAAACAGGTCATAATCCATTGCAATTTTATACTCACTAGAATACCTAAATTTTTCATAGACCTCTTTATTCACATAAATTGTCGGATGCCAAATCGGCATTTGAAATTTAAAAGTAGAGAGTTTAAATGGAGAATAAACCTTTCCATTAGGTATACCCATTTGGATTTTCCCATGTAACACAAGAAGTTTATCCGTATTGGAATCTTCTGAATAGGCATTAGCTATCGAATGCAAGACATGAGGGCACAAAACATCACCTGCATTCAGAAGTCCAATTAAATCGCCAGTTGACTTTGATATTCCCTTATTAAATGCATCACTGATTCCATTATCTTTTTCGCTTACAAAATAAGATATACTTGATAAATACCTTTCAATAACTTGTTGAGTACCATCTGTCGAAGCGCCATCAATAATTATATATTCTAGTTGATCATAATTCTGATTTAACACACTTTCGATGGTTGATTTAATTTCATCGAAACCATTAAATACAATGGTTATTATTGAAATTTTAGGCAATTTATGACTCACCGCGTAAGATTTTTATTGAAACGTTGAGCTATAATTGAATTTGAATTAAGCAATTGATCCTTTAGTTAGTTTTTTCATAACTAAATGTCCGAACATCAAATGAACATCCTCACAGATTTGCATATCATTCGCATTTACCCAGAAACTATATTTTGCTTTTTTTAAGGCCTCTCCCCCATTGAAACCAACAATTGCAAGAGTATCTGCACCAACGGAATTAGCATAATCTAATGCTTTAATTACATTTGGAGAATTTCCACTTCCACTTACTACAATTAATAAGTCTTCCTTATCTAGAATTGATTTTAATTGCCCTGAAAAAACCTCATCGTATGATAAATCATTTCCAAAAGCAGTAATTAAACCAATATTATCACAAAGTGAAATTCCTTTAAATGGTTTTCCAGTAGCAATCTGAACCATTTTGTTCCAATCAGTGATATAATGAGAAGCTGTATAAGCACTGCCACCATTTCCACATGTTATGATTTTATGACCATGATTAAACTTAGCCTCAATTAAATTAATCGCAACTTCAATTGATTGAAAATCAATTTTTTTAAACAATTCACTATGATAAGCAAAATAATTTTCAATGGAAAAGGGAATATTGGCTGTCATATGATCTAGTTATTTGGATTAAAAAATACAATCTGAGAGCCATCAGACTCAATCAGAAACTCAACTTTTTGAAGTTTATGTAAAGCTTTAGAAATGTTTGTATGAGTAGATGGCGGTGCAAAAAACATCATAAAACCCCCGTTTCCTGCTCCTAATATTTTCCCACCTAATGCCCCATTTTCCATACCTACTTGGTAAATTTCATCAATAAACGGGTTGGAAATACCTGAAGAAATCTCCGTTTTTAGTCTCCAGTTTTCATGTAAAATACCTCCAAAATTTTCAATTGAATTTGAGTCAAGCTCTTGTTTTAAATCAAATACCAATCCAACCATGCGCCTCATCAAAACTTTTTTATCTTTATTCAATAAGGCTTCACCTTGTTTTTGTAATACCTCAGATGCACTTCTTGTTTGGCCAGTAAAGAAAACCAAAGTGTGACTTTCGATTGACTTAATTAGATTTGCACTACATAATACGGGTTCTACGGTAACGTGATTATTAGGATGAAATTTAATCATATTGATGCCTCCAAAGGCAGCGGCGTACTGATCTTGTTTTCCAATTGGCTCTAAACATTTCACTAATTCTATCTCACAGGCCTCGCGTGCTAATTTTTCACTTGAGGAATATAAACTTTTATTCGCATAAAGAGCATTTAATAGCCCGACAGTAAAGGCACTTGAAGAACCCAGTCCAGATCCTCCTGATGGAATATCAGCCATAGATGCAATCTCAATTCCATTCGTACTATTGGTAAGTTTTAATGCCTCTCTAAACAAAGGATGTTCAATTTCTTCTATTGAATCAACTTCTTCGGTTTTACTATAGTTCAAACGAATACGACTATCAAATTTTTTATTTAGTGCGATATACACATATTTGTTAATCGTTGTAGACAGGACGGCACCCATTTCTTCCCTGTAAAAAGATGGCAAATCACTACCACCTCCTACCCAACTCATACGCAACGGCGTTTTGCTAATTATCATTACTTTATAAATTTATAAATCAATCACACAGGATGCGTTAGATTTACTATCTAAAATTAATTTATGTTCATCAATCGCTCTTGAATTAAAGATTTCATCGATCTCAAAATCTTTAAAACCCCGCACCCGATAATCACTAAAAAACCTTTCTTTCCTCACCTTTTCATTAATGTTTACGAAGATTTTTAGTCGAGCTATATTATTGAGATTGATATTTGTTAATGCAGGTACTCCTTCAATAATAATTATATCTTGAGGACTTATTTCTAAATCTTTACTGTATTGTGAATTTCTCAGTTTACGATTATAAATCGGAATTTGAAATTTCTGTGAACTATTTATTAATCTGATTTTATCAATAAGCATATTGATTTTATCAAAGTCATATCTTTGAAGCACACTACCAGATTTCGCTCTCTGATCAACGGGAAAAATCCACCCATCTAATGATATAACATGCGCTTTAAATCCCTTTTCAAATAGGTATTCTTTAACTAATTCAGCAAACGTACTTTTACCAGAATGGGCTAAACCGCCAATCAAAACATATTTTGATTCTACTATCTGATCAATTATAGGTACAAGCAACCTTTTCATTGATTCTTGTCCATTTATTATCCAATCAGCTGCTTTATTTAGGTCAGGAAAAACATAATTTGGTTGAACATTATACTTATCATCCATACCTGCTAAGCCAGTTTTAACAAGTATTGTTTTTAGCCCGGCATTAATCCCCGTTTGAATATCTATAGTCGTATCTCCAATAAACCACGAAGATTGCTTGTCAATATCCAACTCTGAAATAGCCCTTTCAATCATTCCGATATTAGGCTTCCGACATTCGCAAGAAATTTTAAGTTCCTTAACCTCTCCTAAAAATCCGGAATCAGGATGGTGGGGACAAAAATATAATTTGTCTAAATAGGCACCCTCATCGCCCAATAAATGATCTATTTTAGCATGAATTTCATCCAATCCTTTCAAACTGAGTTCCCCACGTGCAACAACTGGTTGGTTTGTTATACAAACTGCAAGTTTACCAGCTTTATTCAATTTCTTAATAGAAGTTGAAGCCCCTTCTAATAGAGTAACATCATTAATATTATTCAGCTGATCAATTAAATTAATAATTGTCCCATCACGGTCTATAAATACAGCACTGCGTTTATTTCTTAAAGATAACTTTTCCGTAACCCCACTTTTTATATCAAATGTTACTTTATCTAGTCTTTCAGGAGTACCCAAATCTTTAATATATTCTTGCGATTGGTAAGCGAAAAACCTCGTCTTCGAATTAACTAATTGTGGGAAAATATCTTTGGCTATATCATATTTATGCTTCTCTGGAGTAAAACTTTTAAATGCACTTTTCGAAATAACATATAATGCAGCATTAACTAAATTACGGTAAATTTTTCCTAATTCATGTGGATAGGGATGAATATCAACTACCATACTATTCTCATCCACCTCTATTAAATCAGAATCAATGGGATGATTATTCGGATGAACAAATATTGTGGCTTCGCTATTTTTCAATAAATGATAATTGACGAATTTTGAAAAGTCTACATCCAAGTAAGTGTCTCCATATAGAACCAAAAAAGTATCTTGCAATTTTGGCAATGCATCAAATAAAGCACCACCGGTTCCACGCGGCTCAATTTCAACAAGGTAGTTTATAGTAACCCCCCATTTACTTCCATCCCCAAAATAGTCCGAAATAACTTCATGGTTGTAATGAACCAATAAGTAGATATTCGTAAATCCGGCATCGCGACAGGAGGTGATTTGATATTCTAAGGCTGGTTTACCACATAGGTTAACCATGGGTTTAGGGAGAATTCCAAGTCGAGATTGCAATCGACTCCCAAAACCTCCTGCCAAGATTACTACATCAATTAATTGCTTATTGAGCATTACGTCAATTGATTGGCTATTTCATCAATAGCGATAATGATTGCATTTTCCGAACTTAATTTAGGCTTCCATCCTAAACTTTTTAATTTATTGATTGAATAGCGAAATTTTGGAACGTCACCTATCCAACCCTTGTTACCTTCTCCAAAATTCAATCTTGCCTTAGGAGAAACCCTTTTAACTACATTTTCGGCGATGAATTTCACGGTTACTCCGTCATCGTCGGGACCTATATTAAATACTTCAACTTTTGAATCTGTGTGCTTATTTTTAATGAACAACATCGCATCAATAAGTTCACTTACATGTAAATATGACTTCTGCTGGGTTCCGTTTCCTAAGACAGTTAATTCACTTTTATTCAATTTCAATCTATTGATAAAATCAAAAATTACCCCATGAGTAGCAGGTGTTCCAATAACATTGGGGAATCGAAATATATTAGCCCTTTGTAAAAAATGCTCAGATGCGGCCGAAATTTGAGCTTCAGAAGCAAGTTTCATTGCACCATAATTTGAAATCGGCAAGAGTGGCCCCGTCTTTTCAGATATTTTTAAATTCTGACAATCGCCATAAATCGCGGAACTTGAAGCAAAATGAATTACTTTAATATTATAAACCTTCATACAATTAAGTATTTCAAAGGTTGTCAAGAATGTATCTTTGAGATCAATATTTGAATCATTCACTCCAGCAGGAATATCAGAATTAGCTGCCAAATGCCATACTTCATCAATTTCTCCAAAATTAATTGCTTCGCTAAACGCGGAATTACATTCATTTTTATTTGAAACGTCAAATTTTAAAAACTTAAAATTTTCGTGTTCCATAAACTCTTCAATATAGGAAGTAGATCCTCTAGATAAATTGTCGACTACAGTAATCTTATTGGATGATAACAATTTTTTCACAAGTTGACTACCTATAAATCCTGCGCCACCAATGATTAGTATGTTATTCATTATTTAGAAATGGTTTTGTAGATACTTTTATACTTTTCATAAACATTAGAGGGGCGATAACTTAAGGCATCAAATTTGGGGTATTCAATAATATTAACTTTGCTAAGCTTCATTAAATACCCTGAGATACTAGAAATATTGGTTGGATCAACTTTGAAAATGCCAGAAAATGTAGAATTGTTTGAAAAAGGTTTTTGGGAAACTAAGATAGGTTTATTAAACATCATACCTTCCAATATCGAAGCTGGTTCGGTTTCAGAAAAACTAATACACGAAACTAGAGCACATTTTTTGTACAAATATTTCAGATCCTCCGCAGAAATATCTTCAAAATGTTTAACTAAATTTGGGTATTCCTTTACAAGAGTCAAAAATTCATCACCATAGGTAACATCAGACCAATCAATCCTTCCAACTAATACAACGGGAACATTAGCAAGAGCAGATGCCTTAATTAAATTAATTTGATTTTTACGCTGACAAATGGTGCCAACACACAGAGTGAATTCATCAAAAAGTTTTTTTTCAATATCTAATCCACCCAATAAATCAGAATAAAATACTTCATCCAACATGGAAGGAATTACAAATATTCGTTCACTAGGAATGTTTAAATACCTTTTTACGAAAATGGACTGTGATTCATTAATCACAAATAAATAATCCGCCAAAAATATAGAATGCTGAAAACCTAGAGTTTTAGCAAGTTGAATTTTAGCCCAATACTTAAGGTTGTTTAAAAGTGAATCTGGAGGAAAAAGAGGACTAACGACCACCACCTTACCGTTCCGCTTACAAAATTCTATATTTAATTTATGAGAATTTGAAGAACCCCAAAAATGTGCAATATCAAAATCTACATTTCTACTCCATAGATCAACTTTTATTGAAGAAATTTCAAAATCGTTGACATTTTCAATCACGCGATTCATCTGAATATCAAACCCTCCGTATGAAAAGAAATGTGGTTGACTTGGGAAATTTAGAATTTTCAACATTCGTTAAAGTTTACTTTTATAAACCTTAAAATATTGGTTTGCAAGTTTAATACTTGGATATATAAAAAATATTGAAAAAGCAATTACGTTCGCCCACATCAAATAATTGAAATCTAAATATTTTAAAAATATTATTTTCAATATGATAGTTGTGACAGTTGCTACTCCGACGTATAACAATTGTTTACTGATAAAATTACTTGAAGAAAATAAAGAAGACATCACTCCTCCTACATTCGAAACAAGTGTAAAAAAATAGAAACTAACTAATAAAATCCAAGAAGGATTAAAATCATTATTAATCCAAAGATGAAAAATAATTTTAGAAAAGATTAATATTAACAAGGTGGTTATTGAGGTAGCTATTAAACTATATTTAAATAGCTTGTAGAATATTTTTTCCGCCCAAGCAAAATCTTTCTTCTCAATAGCTTCTGCAAACGCAGGCCACAGTGGTGTCAAAAAATATGATAAAAGAAAAAAAACAGAAAAAAGTCTTTTGACTATATCGAAGGTAGGAACATTTGAAATCCTGTCAAATAGGCTTATTAAAAAATTATCAGCTGATAGATTCAAAAAACCTAAAATTTGTAATAAAAAAAAAATCATCCCTGACTTTATTCCCTTCAAAGAAGAAGGAAAATTAAACAACCTGAAATTAGGCTTTAAACCAGGTTTAGAAACAAAAAACAAATAAAAACTTGAAGTTAGGTTCGCAAAAACAGTCGGAGTTAAAAAAGCAAAAGCTAAATAAGGCATTCCTAATCTCAAACGTATGAAAAACACAATCAACAGAAACCCCAATATTGTATTGACTAATAAAAATATTTGATAGGTATATCCCTCTTGATAACCTTCAAAGATTCTCTGAGAAATCGCTAATGGTAATCCAAAAATAACTAAAGAAAAAACTAATATTAAAGTATTAATTACCTCCTCATTCAACCGATTACCTATTTGAATGAAAGAATTATTATACCACAAAATCATAAAAAAAACAGAAATAAAAATCGAAATAATACACATTAAGAAAAAACTATTTGAAATTTCGATTTTGGCAAAGTACGAATTATTATTAGCATGTGCTTTGGAAATCGAATTCACAAGGTTATTACCTAAACCAAAATCTGCAAATGAAATAAATGCTAGTGTACTTGAAATAGTTAACCATATTCCATACCGTTCCTTGCCTAAATAAGATAGAGTCATGGGCACAGTAACCATACTTAAAATAACTGAAATTAATTTTATTGAAATTGAGGAAAATCCAGTTTTAAGCGCATTAAAAAGCCTCTTATCCTCTTTAATACGGAGAAAATTTATCATTTTTTCCTAAAAATATTATTGTGGCCAACTCCTGCAATAAATTCCATTTCATTCATCGCGATCTCACTTACTATTTTTGATGGACCTGGATGGCCCGCGAATGAAAATTTTGAAGGTTTATAATCAGTAAAAAGAGACGAGTCATCTAAAACTAATAAACCACCTTGCTTTAAAGCCTTTAAAGATGATTTATAATCACTCAAAGCAATCTCGTAATCATGACTTCCATCTATGTAAATTAGATCCCATTCAGTAGAATTTATAAACTCAATAGATTTATCATCATTTGAATATCCCTCAAATAAAATAGGTTTATTATTAGAGAATTTGGAATAATTAAACAAAATATCTTCTTTGTAATTTAAATTTTTAAGATAATTACTTACTCCATCACCTGCGGAACTAAATGGGGATATGCCAGAAATTATCGCACCATATTTATTTTTTTCTGATAGTAAAGCCCAGAGTGATATTACTTGACCTCGATAAACACCAATTTCTAAACAATTAATTGGCTTGTAATCTCTAAAAATCAAACTCCACATAGCGTGTAAAGCATCTTCCCCAAAACCTCTTGAATCACGTGAAAAATATAACCTATGCTCTTGAACATCTTTATCCAGCCCATAATTAAACAAATAATCACAATACCTGTAAAGCTCGTTTCGTGTCCTATATTCAAGCTTTACCTCCTCGAGTGATCCAAAAAAGTTTTCTCGAAATTTTTTTCGATTAATCCAATAATTAGTTTTAAATAAAAATTTTAAAATTGTAACATAAATTTTAGAGAAGGATGCCAACATTATTTAAATATTTTTTTGTAGAGATTAACAAGAGGTGTTTTAATAAAATTGCTTTTTAATTCTTGGTTTACATTTATATCATTATAGATTGAATTTGCGTGATAGTATATTAAATTAAATATACCTAACAAGAGTTTATCGTATTGTTTTTTACTAATCAATCCATATTTTAAATCATAATCTAAATAACCTTTGACAAACAAATTCATGCTCAATTGGAGAGCATCAATGAAAATTTGTTTTTTATATTTGAGGGAAAAAAAATTGCTCTCAACGTAAGCCTCTACTAACTGTAGAAAATTATCCTTCCACAATTGAAAATAAAACTCAACAAGTTCTTTATTTTCTGAATTTAAAGGAAACTTGAATGGAATTTCTGATTCTAAATCTAATATTGAGGATAATCGAATACCAGTAGTGTGACCATATCCATCAAAATGTCGAAAAAATTCACGGGGAAAAGCAAAAAAATTAACATTAAAATTTTTGAATTCAACTCCCTTCCAATCAAATCTACCAATGTAGTCTCCTTTAAAGTTGACCCCGCCCCAAATATTTCTTAATGTTTTAAAATTTATTACAACGATTGAATCAATCCATTTTTTTTCAACATTACTTTGATAAATTCCAGAACCTGTTTCTTTGAAAATGCATTTATCTCTACCAAACTTTAGCCATTTAATTACTTCTGGGGCATGTGAATAATAAAAGGCTATGTCCGTGTTTATTTCATTATTTTGAAACACCAAATCGATCATATCCATAAAAACCTTGGGATTATAATCAATAAATGGATGATCATGATTCATTACAACCAAAACAGGCTCAGCGTGACCGTATTTGGAAATTAACTCATCTGATTCAATTAACCACTCATTCACATTTGAAGGTCTGTCAAATTTGATATCAATTAATTCTTTAGGCCAAATAGAATTTATAAAATTCAATAACTGTCCTTCGTTCGCTTTCTTGTCTTCTTCAAATTCAATTCTTAAAATGACTTTCGTGAAAACTAATTTGGAGTAGCTCTTTAAAGTTTTATAGAATACATCTTTTTTGCTTATATCATCAACATTAGTTGATGGATAAATGACTGGATAATTATATTGAACATTAAGAAAATTAGTAGTTAAATTTTCTTCAATTATTTTAGAGCAAAAATATAGTATCATTGAAACTACAAAAAATTAATTATTTATTTATTTTATTCCAAGAACCTGATTTACTACCGATTTTATAGTTTAAAATATCAAATTCCTCATTAAACAATTTTTCAATTATATGTATGATTGCTTCAGCTACAGCACCTTCACCACCTTTTGAGGAAGTAATGTGATTAGCATATTTTTTTGTATTTATAAAAGCATTTTGTGGAGCGATACTATATCCAACCTTTGTAAAAACCAATGGGTCGTAAATTCCATCACCCATATAAATTGTTTCATCTAAATTAAATCTTTGTTCAAGCCATTCAACCCGCTGAAAAGTACTAACTAGATTTATCGGATAGCCCATGTCATCAGAAATTCTCTTTTTTGAAATAGGAAAGCCCCTTTTATCTCCTGTAACCATTTCTATATGAATGCGGTCCTTAATTAATGACAATGCATCATTGTCAGCATCCCCAAAAATCTTAAATACTTTTCCTGTCTCTGAATAATGAAATTTACCGTCAGTAAAAACTCCATCTACATCGAAAATCAAATTCTTATACTTCATGACCCATATCCTTTAATTGACCAAACAAGGTATATTTTCCATAATAAAATAAAAACAAGTCGAAAGGATGATGGTGAAGTGGAGACATGTTCAACCAAATAATAGATCTCAAAATTTTCACACGATCAACATCGAAATCATTCTTTTTCAAAAAGGAATAAAAAATTTGTTCCGCATCAACAAGAGACTGAAGTCTATGAATATTCAATAAAATTTCATTATCTGAACCAAAAATCACCTTGAAGCAATCTGAATCAATTATACCATGATTAACAACTAAGTTATGAGCTAATTTTGCTAAGTCATAATATTGATCCCCTCCCTCTAGTTCTCCACCAAAATCTTGCCTCCAATCAATTAACTTAAATTGTCCATTAGGCATTTGGATAACATTGTCCAGTATAAAATCTCCATGAAATGTTTTAGGGTTTGTAGAACACAGCCAATCAAAATCAATCATTGACAATAACTTATTAACTGTTGGAATTTTTTCTCCATTTATAACATGCGATGAATCTTCTAACCCTCTTTCTTCAAAAAACTGAGATATTCTTTCTAAAGTCTTTTTTAAATAAAAATTTCTAGTAATCTGTATAAATTTTGCTTTTTCAATGGAAAAAACATCTTTCCATAAGTTAGCCTGAGCCCACTCTAAAAAATCGACAAAATTAGAGCGATTAGCTTTTTCAGAGAAAAGTTCTCCCTCTACAAATTCATATTTATAAAAACTCCCATTTGCTGCGGAAATTTCAGGTACAGCCTCAGGTATATAAAACGTTCGAGCCACCCTATTTTTTGCAACTTGTTCATCACTGAAAAACTTAACTACATATCCATTGACGTAATACACCGACTCATTTACTTTGTCCAAAACATGAAAATTTTTATCGCTAAAAAAATCTTTAGCTTCTTTCATTTTTTCTACGTTGCCAATATCAAACCATTTGTTAAAGGATTTAATTTGTATATCTCTATGTTTCAAAAGTCTTTTTAAAACATCTACGTCACTTAATTGATTTGAATAATTCAAATCTAAAATAGTTTTTTCAGCAAGATTCCAAAAAATTTCATAATCAAATATGCCTACTATACCGATATGCAAATAATCTGGATTTAGATGTCCTTTATCAAAGAAAGAAGCAACTTTATTTCCACTTTCGTCAAATGATGTATATTGTGAAGACCCTTTACCTTTAAAACCACCATTCCAGTTAAATGTTGGCTCTGGAATGTCATCCAGCACAATAGTGTCAGAGGCGTGAAATATGAAGGGGCAGTTAAGCTCACTTTTTGCACAAAGCATTGAATGTAATAAACTACTACCCTCTCCGTTAAAATTATCAACAATTACAAAATTGAATTTTCTTTCTGGATAAGCAATTGTTAAAAAATCATGCACCTGATTTCCAAAATATCCTAAAGTAACAACTATTTCAATATCAGCAGGATAAGATTCTATTATGTGGGAAATTGCAGGCTTTTTACCTACGCGTAATAATGACTTATTTGTATATTTCGTAAATTCACCAAGTCGAGAGCCAATGCCAGAAGTCGTAACAAGTACTTTATATTCGTTATTCATTAAGATTTAATTAAATTTCGAAATTGATGAACCTTATTAAATAAAGTGTCTTCATGTGGCCTAAAAATAGTGCCTGTACCACAAACCAATAGATCAGCTCCAGCATCTATCATCGATTGCGCTGATTGCGGAGTCACTCCACCATCGATTTCAATCAATAAATCATTATTACCCATTTGATTTGCGAACGCCCTTAAGTCTCTAATTTTTTCAATCATATTAGGAATTAGTTTATGTCCAACTATACCTGGATTAATTGCCATTAATACCACCATTTTAATATCAGAAATTATATATTTTAAATCCGAAATTGGAGTGGCAGGATTTAATGCTACACCGGGCCTCATTCCTGCGAATTCAATTTTTTTAATAATTCGATGTGCGTGTTTGGTTGCTTCCCAGTGAAAGCAATAATAATCAGCTCCCGCATTCTTAAAATCGGTTATATATTCTTCTGGATTATCAACCATCATGTGGACATCCACAGGTATGTTCGTTTTTTTCCTCAATTCTGTGAGGACTTCAGGGTATAATCCATATCTAGGAACAAAACTTCCATCCATAACATCGAAATGGATAAAATCAACTTTCGAATCAATCAATTGATTCAAATCCCCGATTAAGTTCAAGGGGTCAGCACAAATTAGAGATGCAGCTATTTTCATAATTATTCAAGATTTGAATGTCTTGCCCACATAGAGTCGTGGTTTTCACCTGTTATATCCATAATTTTTAATGTAACTGCATCAAAAAACAAACCCAAACATTGTTCATTTAAAGTTGTCATAGGCTGAATCGATTTAAATCCCATAACCTCTTTTGTTTTTGATGGTGCTTCAATTTTTACCGTAACAGTAGCTAATTTACCAATTCTAGATTCTGGGTTTCCCGTAACAGCAACGATGGCACAGCCATTCCTTTTTGCTATTTCTACTAAATCAACAATAGTTTGAGTTTCACCTGAACCCGATGCCACAATTAGTAAATCTTCGCTTGAAATTCCAGGGACAGTTGAATCTCCTAAAGTGTAAGCATTATAGCCCATGTGTCCCAAGCGCATCCCAAAACCTCTAATAGCCATACCTACCCTTCCTGCGCCACATACTACGATTTTATTGGCATTCTGAATTTGGTTAATCATTAAATCAACTTCAGAATCGTTAATCTTGGAAAGCACCTCTGAGATTTCACCCAAGATTTGACTAATTTTTTGTTTCATTGTTTTTATTAATTTTATTCCATCATTTTCATCCACTTCCCACTCCCCATCATCATCCCCTCACTAAACTCCTCCGGCCCAAAAACCCCCACTCTGACCTTCTTCTGTATCAAGGGTTCCACCTTCTCGATCAACTGATATAAATACGGACGATCGACATTCCCCACCAGCACCAGGTCCACAAAAGGGGAATTCTTACCCTCCGCCAGCTCCCCGGTCAGATATACCTGGTCCAAATTACCT
>JACCDK011226279.1_pt1 | contig 15683 bp, 17 predicted proteins | sample 7445871 | NCBI WGS metagenome assembly JACCDK01 (sample SAMN15323436, study PRJNA562643) | freshwater metagenome | isolation source: river surface water | place: USA:Blue River Watershed | collected 2017-08-15 | reverse complement strand
TATTCTGCATCTGCTCATTTTCTCCACTTTGAGTAAGCATAGCAAGTGTCATCAAATCAGTTCCTGACCTAGCGCCTAACCGTCCAGCGGCTAATGCGTTAGCTGATGTCTTAGCAGCTTGTTCTTGAGCGATTGCTTCTGATGCGCTTCTGCCCGATAAGGCATTACGCTTATTCATTTCAGCTTGTTGCTCAGCTTTTAAGAATGGAGAAATATCTCCCTTGTATGTTTCTAGGGCGTTTGCCTTATCAAGAAGACCTGAATAGCCTTTAGTCAGCTTGTCTTTTTGAGATACGCCAAACGCCTTAGCTCTATCTAATTGAGCGATTGCTTCTTTTCTTTGTTGATTAGCGCCAATCATTTTACCTACTCCTCCAATAACTTGTAATCCCATTCCGACTACATTTGTTCCTCCGCCAAGTAAGCTTAATAAGTTTTTCCCAACCCCGCCAGTTGCGCCTGCGGCGGCTGCCTTGCTAGCTTCCTTTAGTGTATTTTGGGCATTAAATATAGAGCTAAAGTCTGTCATTTTATTAATTATTAAGAATGTCCTGAAACTGGACCTACCTCAACATCAATTGAATTTACTCGCATGCTTTGAGTTTTGTCCTTTAAAGTTACAACAAATTTATTTAGATACCCAACAATGTAATCTCCTTGAATTAGCGGATTATCTACATTTGGAGTATTTGTATCTCTCATAACGTGAGCGTACAATCTATTGTCCTCTACAATGAAGTTAGATTCTAATATCTGTGTAGCTTGATTGTTTTCATTTGTTATGTTTATTTGAAGCAATCCATCCTTTACATAATTCTTCTCCCCGCTAGGGTCTGCCGCTTTTGCCCAGTTGATAACATTCATCTCGTGCCAAACAGCAACATTAAGAGGATTTACTGGGTATCTGGTATTCATTACAAATGATATAGTAGAGTTGTATGATGTACCAAAGAATGAATTGTAGTCATTTTTATTGCCTTGTAGGGACTTGTAAACTACATTATCCTTAAACAAAATCATCTTATCTCCGTAGCTTTCAGAATAACCTGTTCTAAAAGAATAGAACGATATCCATCTTTTAAGATTATCTGAGAAGCCAGCTGATGTGCCATCTGATGTAAATCCAATAAAGCACATATTATAGAATGGGTCATACGCAAATCTAGCACTATTGCCGTCGCCTCCTTTTGCTAAAAAATAAGAACGCAATCCCATATCGCTAGGAATCTCAATTCCGTTTTCTGTGTACTTGCACACCTTTTTATTAAAGTCATCCCACCACCAGATTGTGCCTTTGTAATTCATTACGGATATCTTATCTTGTAATCCTAGATTTGAACCCATATTACGGATTGTACCAATCATGTTAGCGGTAAGAGCTCGTATTGATGCGTTATTACCTTGAGTCAATTGCTGTTCTCCCAAGAATACATAAGACGTTTCACGCTTACATAAAGCCAATAACATTGCTCCGTTTCCTTGTAGTCTTGAAGCTCTTTGTAGTGATACAATCTCTCCGTTCTCAATAGGTACTTCGTTGCTGTCTAGCGCAAAGAATGAGTTTATTGAGTTTACCTTTGTACCAGCAATGTAACTACCAGAATATCGTATAGCGTTTGTTCTTCTAGCAGATACAGTATCTATTGATTTAAGTGATGCTTTGCCGGCAGATGTGTTCCATTGCTGATTTGCAGTGGCGTTAGATATACTCCGAATTATAAACTTAGAATCGGTAGTATTCATCTTAGTATCTGGATTGTAGATAGTCTTCTCTTTAACAGGAAGCTTATCGCCAACAAACCTAAATGAAACCCCGTAACTGCCGGCGGCTCTTTTAGCTACTGTAATGTTAGATGTCTGAACATCTCCTGTTACAGCCGTCTCTAAGCGCAGTACAATATAAAATTTATCCTTTGGATTGATATTAGCTTGAGATGATAACTCAATGTAATACGGGTCAACAGTGTATGTAACTGTTGCTGGAGTTCCAAAAGAACGAACATACTTATCAATACATAAATACTCTGAGCCAAATTTAGCTGCCTTTAAATATGTATTAGCGGCAAAATCAAATGGAACCTTATATACTTGCGCGTAAACTCTATAATTAACACTTGCGTTTGGATTAGGTACTGATAGTAGTGTAATATTCTCAGTAACCTGTAGGTCAAACATTAATGTAATCTTATTAATTCCAACCTCTTGCATACCAGCCTCAAATGAACCACTGAATTTAATAGCAGAATTTCCGTCAACAACAGCTCCTGTTGAATCGTCGTTTGTTGCAAATGTGCTACTAAACGTAGGGGATAACTCTGACTTTTGATTAAACTTAGTATTACTCGAAGAACTATAGTAAGCAGTAAGTGTTTCAGATGCCATTGCGCAATCGTTTGCTACTACAACATCTTCTAAGATTGTTCCTGCTGTATCCTTTACAAGGCTAATAATAAATGGCGATGTAGAATAAGTTGGTACACTTATCTTACTAAACACCATATCTCCAATAAGCTTATTTGTATTAATCGCACCCCCTCCAGATACTGCAATAGTAGAAGATGCGGTCCAACCTGCAATTGGCATTAAGCTACCATATTCATAGAATAGTAAAGATTCTTCCTCTGTTTCTGCTTTAGGAGAGTAAATCTCGAAATACAATAAACTTGGATTGGGAACTAATGGATTAGTCATCTCGCCTCCAGAATACTTGCAGTACACAAAGTTGTTGAATTGCTGAGATACGTTTAAATCTAATACACCGTTAGGGGTGTTAATTGATATTTTGTCGTTTTCTACAAACGTGTACAATTTACCAGCCTTAAACATACCCATAAGGTCAACTACTAAGTAGTTAACATCTTTGAGTTGGTCCTTTGTTAAGCTTTGAGCAATAGTCTTATCGTTCATCTCAAAGAATATGCTACTTGCAAATCCTTCGTAAACATAAGATTTAGATATATTCTTAGTATATACTAGTTGTGCATACTTTGCCCAAGATGGGGCTACCCATCCAGAAGCTAACTGAATATTGATTGTAGGTAAAATAGGATAAGCAAACTTGCCAGTAGTGAACTTCTGATACTTTTCTACTCCGCGGGTTTTTAATGCATCATCATAGAATGCAATACCAATGCCGTATGTAGAGTTGTTTGCAAAAGGCTTATAATACGTACCTGTTTCTGAGCTAGTAGAATCTTTTGAAGCTCCTAAATAACTTGTATAGTCTCCTGAGCCTAATTCATACCCATTGCCACTTGCTACTGAAATTGTAATCTTATCTACAGTGTTAACCTTATCAATATCGTAATCGTCTTTGATATTAGCTAAGAAGATTCTGTTTTGTGCGATTTCAATATGCGCAGCATTTAATGGTACCGCATCAAACGGTTTTGTTGATGATAGTGAATCTAAGCTCTCGTATATATCTCCAGTCCAATTTAATGTTGTAGTGTCATTCTTGGCACGAGTATCCATTCTGCGCCAAGTACCATTACTACCGATTCGCACATAGGTTTCTAACGTAGAAACATAAGTTGGGGCTCCTGTGAAATTAAATGTAAACGTGTATGCTGTCGTACCTTTCTCTCCTTTATACATTTGGGAGTAGTTAGATAGTACAGAAAATTCGCCTGAATCATATTGGTAACGAGATGCAAACTGAAAGTCATTTGCCTCTAAAAATCCACTAACAATTCCTGATGTGCTTTTAACTATTGATACAACATTATTAGGCGTCTTCTTTTGAATCTTTAAGTCGTCTAATGTAGGTGTTGTACCATAACCTCTTGTGAGTGGGTAAGACAGGATAGTTCCAGACTCTGCATAGTTCCACACTATTGTAGTGCCGATTACTTTAATATCTGGCACGAAATCAGTTGTGATTCCATGTGTATATGTAAGGACTAATGTCTTAGTAGTAGATGAAACAGGATTTGGTAGCTCATAAATAGAAGCAGTCGTGCCGCCATTTACTAATACATATATCTTGCCATCATAATTTTGAAAGCTCCTAACTACAGTCTCAGTAAATGATATACCTGTTGTCTTAATAGACTCAAGCATACGAACAGCTCCAGCTCCACCATCTTTACCTGTATCAAATATAATATTCGAAGCATCAACGTAATCCCCTTCTTGTAAATTATTCGGGCTTACGTCTACGTTCAAACCTCCTGATGCTCTGAGAGTTACCTTCGCCATTTGTTAATTGTTAAAATGAGCCTTGTTAATTGTTAGTTCTTTAAGCTACCGTAAATACCATTTCTAATCTGACCTAAAATAGTAGCATAGTCTGTTGCATTCATGCGTGAGCGGAATACTCGTTTTGCATTATTGTAAGCCATTTCAGCTAACTGTTGCGCACCAACTGCAGCTCCCTCAGCCTTCAATGCTTTCATTTCAATATACTTAATAATGACATCAGTAGCATAAGGCGTAACTACGTTAGCAGAAGAACGAGATACACCAGTTGTCATGTAAACCAATGTAACCTTTGATAATAGCATATCATTGCTAAATACAATCTCTTGGTTAGTCTCGTCAATATCAAACGTGAACTTAGGGGAACGCTTTCTTCCATAATAGCGACCAACTAGTTCTCCGCGAGTATTCATATTGTTACTACCTGAAATCAAGTTGTAGTTAATTTCAGCATCGTAATTGACGCTTAAATTAGATGGATACGGAATCTTATTACCCTCAGAGTCATAATTATACATCTTATTTAATGTACGCTCTCTTTCCATAGGCAATACACGCTCTCCATTCTTTGCTGACACATCAATAAAATCAACATAGTCGGCAGGCAATATTGCACGGTTATATGAAGTAACATCAAGCTCTACCATCTTAATATTACCCATATTAAAATCGTTAGCAAGTTCATCTAATATACGCAATCCGTTGTGCAGGTATCTTGTATAATAGTGTATAGGAAGACCTCTGTCTAAAAGAGCCTCCCTTACAATGATATTTAATGCTTTAGTCTTCATCTATTACTACTGTTTTGACTGTTGCGTTTGTAACTCAACTTGAGAAATTTTACCAGCTCCTAATGTATTTAAAACATCCTCCATGATAGTTGTTTCAACCTCTGGAGAAATAGGTAGCAAATCATTATCGTTAATAACGCTAAAGTCTGATACCAATAGGTTTACTTTAACTGATGTGATTGAGCCGTTAGCTGACAATGTAATATCCTTGGTAAAGTAAACTAATTTACCTTGTACATAATATCCAATTTGCTGTTCAAGAGCCGATACATTTGTACCTTGAAATACAAGTACATCTTGTGCGGGAATTGGAATGTAAGGGTTCATTGCAGCAGTTGGTGCCGCAATAGACCAGATACCCATATCCATTGGCAATGTAATAGGAATAGCAGGCAATGTAATATAAGCTCTGCTGTTACCTGAATCAGACGTCACAGCACAAGTGTATTCAATTAAATTACATTTAGGTACATCAACCAAACCAGCTTTAAATGACTCAGCGACCTGTAGCTTTAATACTTTATTGATTGACTGATTTACTAACAATTTAATCTCACGCAAATCAATTGCATCAGACACGTTATTCTTGTCAATAAAACGCGCATAAATGCGTTGTATTTGTTCCGATAATATATTCTTAGTAGTTGCCATTATCGCTCGTCATTTTTTTGATTAATGTCCTTCAATTGCTCTGTTGATGCAGTATTTGTATCTCCTAAGCTGATTCCTAAATACATAAGAGCTCTAGTTACAATGTCTGAGAAGTATCTATCGTCTAAGTCAAGGTTTGTTGTGGTACCTGAATTATAAACAATAGTTCCTGTTGAGCTATTAACCGTGTATCCAAATGTACCTTTAGTCGGCTTTCTCATGTAAACAAGAGTATATGAATAAGTTCCTGTTGTAGGTACCGGAGAAAACTGAACCTTTGGGACAGTTTGGTCATTCATGAATATTGTAGCAATAGGATAAGATAAACTAGGAGCTAATATTTTGCTATTCTGAAACTCTAAAAACTCATCCCAAGAATATATAGTACCCTCTGTTTGAACCCCTCCATTGTCAACATAAATAGTCAATGCTTCTGCGTAATCAGCAGGAACATCCATAATACCTCCGCTTGCAACTGTTACAGTAATAGGTACCCTTTTAACAAGTAAATGGTCATACTCGTACTTACCTGTTCTTTTATATTTGAACACGACAGCGCTCATCCAGTCAGATACGCCGCGATTAATTGCTCGGTCTATATCCTCTGGACTAACAAAGCCCATCTTATTTTTCTTTATCTGCATACGAATAAAGTCGTGTGCATCTTTCATTAGAATCGTTGCCATGTAGGAAACATTTAATTTGAACCAAAGATATGAATTTTTTTTCGCATATACGATAATGCCCCAGTCTAATAAACTGAGGCATTGATTGCTTAACCCTAAACAAAATGAAAAAACTATATGTTATGTATAAGCGTATTTAGCTTATTTACAATCTTGTCTTCTAGGTCAAATTTTGATTCGTTTAGTACCTGTATTGACTCTAGTGTATTTAATAGTACATCTATTTTTGCCTCTGATAAGCAAAAATTCTTAATCTCAAGTATCTCTTCTTCTGAGTAATGCTCAGGATTGATATAGAATTGTGCCATTATTTCCCTTGCCCAACGTAAGGCTTTTTATAGTTCTTTGAGCCCTTAGCTTTGCTAATCTTTGTCTTAGCGTGAACACCTTTGTTACTCTTTTTAGCTTTAGGCTTAAATGTTGATGATTGAATCGCTTTTGCCATTATTTATAGAATGTTAACCTGTAATAAAGGTATAGCAAAATAATCATAGTTTCAATGAATAGCGTGACAATTATCCAAGTAGGTATAATGGTCTTCACAACGACTTTTTCCACAACAGAAGAGTCTTTCTTAGCTGAACGGACTTGTACGGAATCCATAACCGATACAGCTCCATTACTCCTAACAGTTGCCATAATCTTATTGTCTTTGCCTTGTATTTCAACTTTGCCATCTGGAATTGATATTTGTGCGTAGAATCGGTTAATAATACCTAAGCTATCGCAAGGGTTAAAAATAACGATTGAATCTTTCTGAGGTAAAGTTTTAATTACCTCTCTGTATCTAAAGAATGTATCTGTACGTACAGTTTCTTTAGAAGAGTACGTGCTCTGCGGTCTCTTGCAAGAAAGCAGTGTAAATATTGGTATAATAATGAATATTAAATGTCTCATATCTTTGATAGCTGAAAATGCATTCCGTCTAAACGGGTCCAAGTGCCACCCCAATCAAATCCTGATGTAGTGAAGCACGATACAAACAATGAAGATAATTTAGGCTTTTGACCTAATCCATTTTCAAATGCATTTACATCAATAGCTAAACCCCAAGAATGAAGGCTCATTGAAGTTAAACCTCTTTTCTTTCTAATGTTAAAGCATCCGTCCCATGTCTTTAACTCATCAACTGCTTTAGTGTCAATAAGTTTCTTGAAAGCCATCTTTAGTGGCTCAACCATATCTTTGTTACAGTAAATCTTTTTAGGTATTATTCCGATTTCCAGTTCTGCTGGAACATCCCATACTACCATATTTGGATTACTTGCACTAGGTGCGCCGTATTTTTTTAGCGCTTGTTGACTCGTTACCATAATCTTGTTGTTTATTTCGGTCTGCAAATTTAGATGCTGTAGCGTTAATAAGCGAGCCAGACAATAAAATAGTCATTAAATTCTGAACTCCTTCGTTTTCAGGCATATATATAAACACCCCAAAAACACAAAACGACCCAATTATTGAAATGAGTCGTGTATGAGAATAATTGCCTTTGCCGTCCTTAAAAAATTCAGTCAGCATCCTTTTTTGTTTTAATGACCTCTTCTGTCTTATACCAATAATATCTTATTGCAAATGCAGCCGATATAATACCCATAATCCCTGCGACTATGCTTACCGTAATCTGAATGTTAGCTAATGCAACAGATGCTGCTGCTCCAGCAAACGCCAAAATAATATTCAATATTCCTACGGAAGGATGATGCTCATTCATTTATCAATGTATTACCTAACAAAGGTAAAACATATTGAATTTAACGCAAAATCTTTTTATAGGTAATATCAAGGTCTTTCCGTTTTTTCCAAATAAGATATGTTAAAAAGGCGACAAAGCTTAACTCTATCGCCCCTATAACTACTCCTAGCAAAATCAATTCGCTATCTGTCATTACTCTTGAACTAGTTTAAATAACACTGTGTAATTCTCGTTACTTTCAACCTTGTCTAAATCAGAGATACTTAGTGGAGTATATTCAATATCCTTATCCGTATCTAATAATTCTGTGTATTTAGATTGAAACTCAATGAACTTAGGGTTAATCTTAGTTTGCTTCTTATCCTCAAAAGTAGGAATTGAAACCTGACCATCCTTTTCTTCCCCAAGCTCTTTAATTAAACCTTCGCGCAATCCATCAAGAATAGCCTTTTCTTTTTTAAGCTCTTCCGATAATTTTGTTAAACGATACTTGGTGCCTAAGTTAAGCTTCTCCTTCAGGAAGCCTTCTAATACTCTTTCGCCTGTCTGTGGATTTACGAATCCGTTTAACTCGGCTTCAAGAGTAAGAATCTCGTGTAATTTTAATGTAATTTGTGTCATTGTATGTTTGGTTTATTTATTTAAAGAGTCAATAGTTTCATCAAAAGCAATAATTTGCATGGTTACGCCATCTGCAAATATTATAGTTCCTTCGTTCTGCCCTGCTTGAGTAATTGAATTTTGCGAAATTTGAGCAATTTTTTCTACATCAATCCAGCTTCTAAGAATAGCTTCGCCTTCTCTTGTTGTAATTTTTACGAATTTTTTCATTATATATTTGTCTTATTTGTTACAATTCCCATTTACCTTGAGGGCATTTTTGTTCTTTAGGTACATCAGGCGATGTATATACTTTTGCCGCAATAGGGCATCCGCAAGCTCCGCATTGAAAATAGTTATTAACTAGTGAGCCTGTAAGTGATTTTACGTCCACTTCCTGTAATGAAGGGCATGTGTTGCATATTTTGCTTCTGTTTTCAGCAAGCTGCTTTTGCTCTTTTGTGTGGAACATAGCAGTTCCCCAAGCTTGAATGATAGTCAAGAATTTGCTCATCGTGTATTGTTTGGTTGTAACAAATTTAGGCAAAATTTGTTACAAATCATTATGTTGTATATATAGTGTATCCATTATATGAGCAAGCGCCTCCAGCAGAGTAACCAAGTCCACCTGTATTGAACGAAGCATTTGTATTTCTACAGAAATATATAGTCTCCCCGTCTTGTAACCAGTAGCTTGTATTGCTTCCTGCTGAACAAGGTAGCCATTCAATATATGCCTCACTTCCACTATTGTTTGAGATAGATATTTCCTCACAGCATGCACAATCTGCGCCAGAAGGAGCGCCTTCTCCTAAGTCTGTTCCGTTGGCAAAGTAATGATTATAAGTAGACGAGCACAAGCTTGTATCCTTATATACACCATACGGAACACAGCTTATACAGGTATTATATCCTTGAAATACAAGATTTTGACCGTAATAGCATGCCCCCGACACAGGTGCTGTTGCTCCAACATTTACTCCATTAACAAAATAATTATTATAAGTAGAACTACATACTGATGTATCCCTAAACACAGTATATGTTGTACATCCCGAACAAGTATTATATCCTTGACTTACAATATTCTGTGATGTATTACAAGCTGATGTTGTTGGATTACTAGAGTAAGTTGTTCCTCCAGCTTGCCACTGATTACCAGTAAAGCAGCTGTTTACGTTTTGATAAACAGAGTAAGTTGTACATCCAATACAAGTTTGTCCAACATATAGTGCATAGTTTGCAGATGACGAGCAAGCTCCAGTTACTGGATTATAAGAATATGTATTTCCGTTAGATTGATACTGGTTGCCAGTAAAACAGCTATTTGTATTCTGATAGACCGCATATTCTGCGCAGCCTATACACATAATACCAACATAGCTTGAATAATTAGCGCTAGTGTTGCAAGCTCCAGTAGCTGGATTATAATAATAATCTACGCCATTCGCTTGGTACGGAGCTCCGCCATAGCATGGTTTTGCTGAGTAATTGTGTGCATAAACAAAGTATGAGTTACAGCCAACACATAATATTTGATATGTATTTTCGTACTGAGATGAGTAGTCGCAAGCACCGTTGCTTGGAGCAGTAGTTCCTACGCTAGAACCATTTACATAATATTGATTATATGTAGATGAGTTAACATTAGTATCTCTAAAAACAGTATATGTTACACAGGAAGAACAAGTTGAATACCCTTGGTCTGTTAGTATTGGCGATGTATTAAAGCCTACATTCAAAGCAAGGTTTGCACTTGTCTTATTATTTGCGTTTGTAGCAGATGCCGTAAATGAGTTATTAAGGGTAACACTTTGTACGGATGCTGTAACTCTTATGCCAAGCGAAATAAAAGTATTAAAAATAGACCCATGTAAAGGTCCCACCTTATATAGTGTCGCAACCCTTGTTGTAGAGTTATAGCTTGTTGTCCACCCTGACGTATTGTAAAATTCAACAAATGTAAGATTAGATGGAAGCGTATCTGTAAGTGTTACATCTGATGGATATAAAGGGGAAGCTGTTAAACTTCTTACTCTTAAAAAGTATATAAATGTCTGATTATAAGCTACGTTGCCAGATGTAATCTGTGTTGTGCCGTCGTTTTCTCTTGCAATCTTTTCCACTTCAAATATTGCCCATTGCAAGTATGGTTCAGTAATTGTAAAATTAGTCGCCGTGTATTCCGCTTTTAATGGAATAGCTTGTGTTCCAGAGCCATCTGATGTTGGTCTAGTAGTTGAGCATACAACAGTAATAACAACCGTTGCTCCCGCTGCTATTGCACTAGTAATTGTTAGTGTTCCAGCAGAATATGTATATGTTACTCCTGCTGTTACAGATATACTTGAGAATGATGTATTAGCCGCAAATGTAAATACAATTTGAACTGGAGTAGACGTAGCGTATGACTCATCATTTCTTACATTTACAGTATATGTAACATTGTTGCCTGCAGTAACCGTAGTTGGGGAGGCGGAGCTTGTTAAGTTTAAGTTATATGTAGGGAATACGCCTGTAATTGCCTTTCTTGGTAGCAATTGATTTGCCGTATGAGATACATAAAACGTATTTGATGTATTTATAAAAACATACGCATCTATGTCAGATTTTTTAATACCTTTTGCCGTAGAAGTAAATGGAGCTTTTTGATATAAGTCGCCCGAAGAAATAGCTGCCGCTAAATCTGCGTAAGTAACAATCTTATCTACATTCATTGTTGACCAAGCACTCATATACCTAATTTAGCCTCTAACTCTAATACGCGTTTTTCTAGTTGTAAAATTTTTAACGTATGGATATCTGTGTAATTAATTGATAAAGATATACCGTCATTATTTACGCATTCAGGCAAAATTTCATATACATCTTGCGCTGAATAACCATATCTGATTTTATCCTTTTCGTATGTAGTGCGCATATATTTGATAGTATCAATTTTAGATACATCAATGTCTGGATTGGTACCTAAAACATTTTTAAATCTAATATCAGATGACTCAAAAAATCCACCTACTGCTGAAATCGTGCTTGTAGAAGTTATCGCTACAGAAGTTGATGCGCCTCTACTTGTTACAGATTGCAATGTATCTGATTCTGCAGTTAAAAATCCAGCCCCATTTGTTAGCTGATTTGTATTTGTGATAGTATTAGTAATTGTTATTGCTCCTGTTGAAGCATTAACAGATATTCCTGCGCCAGCTGTAATAGAGGTAACTCCGCCTTGATATTGCGGGATATTCAGTACACCTGTTGAGCTATTATATGTTGCAGCTCCAGATGTACCTGATGTTGTCAAGCTAATTGAACCTCTAGCTCTCGCATCTGTATAGTATAGATTTGAACCTTCTGCTATATCGGATGTTGTTAATCCAAATGAAGCCGTAAGTGTTGAGCCATCTTGCTTTGTTAATGTAAGCGTTTTAGTAGATGTGCCTGAAAAAGCTAATGATACAGGAGACCTGTTATACGCAGTTGTCCAATTTGTGATATTAGTATTTGTGATTCCAAATGACGGAGAAGCTGTAAATATTGGGTCTGTTTCGCCAGCTGAAATAGTTTGATAAGTAATACTTGTTGTGCCAACTGTTATAGCAGACTGGTTAGTATTCCCATATCTATAGTTAGCATTTGTACCAGAAGTTACTAAATATTGATAGCCACGAAGCTCTGCATCAGAATCAGAATCTGTATCACGATTCCAAGCTAAAGAGTCAGCTAAATACACTCCATTTTGAGATTGAATTGATTGACCAATTACAAGTATTCTGTCGCCTGCAGATGGAGTGTATCCATTAACAGCAGATAATCCAACAAGAGCAATATCTGTTAAAGAAACTGTTTTAACAGCTGCCCCAAGTTTTAATCCCGTTAACGCAGTGTTATCCACATACTCTTTTGAAGCTGCGTGAGTTGGGCTTGTTGGCACGGCAGGTATATTTACGTTAGATGCAAATGTCCAAGTGTTTATTGCATTTACGCCTCCGCCACTAGCGTACTCGCCTATAGATGCAGTATTTATACCTGTGCTTGCTTTTGCGTATCCTGTTATATTTAAAATGCTTGTAGATGCATTCCAAGATAGTTTTGTTGCATCTCCAACCAGCTTATCTCCGTCGCTAAAAATGACTGAATTTGCAGATGGTACCGTATATGTAATAACCTTCCCATTTGGCTGAACTTGAAGTAGCTTATTATATGTTAGTGCTGGCAATTGTATTGTACCTGATAGGTACAGTGTGTTTATATCTATAGACTTGTATGTTGTGTCGCCTAGATAAATAGTATTTAAAGATGAATTAGCGTAGGCTAAATTATACCCGTTTAATTTGTAGCCATTTAACCCCGTAATACTATCAATATTTATTGAGCCTTCCGATACATCAAAATCAAAACGAGGGTTATTGGTGTTTAATCCAATTTTTTTAACAGATTGAAATAATACAGAGTTCTCTAAATTGTCTTTGTCTGAATTTACCTTTGGTATATAGTTTTCGTCGGCATCAATAGACAAAAGTACGGTTGTTTCTGTATTGACATTTGTTACGCTTGGCTGAGCATTAGATTCTGCCTTAGAAGGTTTTGTTTCTAATTCAGTAGATTTAGATGATGCCTGTGCAATAAATTGGTCTAGCGGCACAGAAACTACTGCCCCAGCATTGTCAACCATCATTATTGAAACTATATTATCAGGTATTTGTGCCATATTATGCGTAAGGTAATTGTGTTGTTTCTACCTCGTTAGAGTCTATTTGTTGCTGAATTAAAGTAGAGATGTAACCTTCAGATTTTTCGTTAAATCCAGATGGATGAGAATCAATCCAAGACAACATCATTGGCTCTGTTATTTGGTCATAAGGCGTAAACTGAGATTCGTGTGGAGTATCAAATTCTAATTTATCCCAAAATTCAGCCTTATAGCCTTCTGCGGTTTCTCCGACTTTTCTCACATAAAGCCACTTAATAACTTTCTCTAAGTTACCTTCAACTTTATTGTACTTTACTGATTCTACAGTTGTTGTGTAATTAATCATTTTTTAAGTATTAATAGTATGTAAATGAGAGTTGTGTCGCATCTCTTGCAAATATCATAATAGTCGCAGCAGCTTTAAATCCTCCAGCTCCAGTACCTGTTGTTGCTGTAATTATATATCCGTTTCCATCAGTATTCATTTCTCTTTGAAATCCACCAACATTGTTTCCGCCAAAGTGCATTAAATCGAAGAATTTATCTCCGTGAGAACCACTACCATCACTATATCCGCCGAATTGATATGCCTGACCAGAACCAGTATTTGTTGCAGAGTTAGCAGGATAGTTGTCAAAATTCATTCCAAAAATAAATCCAGTAAAGTAGTTATTTACCCCTGCATATATTTTTACAAATTTAGTAGAGCCAACCTTATTAACTGAATGGCTAATCATTTTCATACCAGCCACGTTGGTATCTACACCTTTAAATCCAACAGGTCCGAACAGGTCTAAACCACCAGTATATCCTGAGCCATTATTATTCATTCTTACCATCCAATAAGAAGAACTATTTAACATACCAGCATAACCGGGTTCGCTATATAATCCTAATAATGAAGTACCTCCATATGCATTTCTTAGCCATAATCTAGGGTATCCACCAGTAGCTCCTATATTCCAATCATTTGAACTTGTAGAATAAAAGTGGTTTGTAGTGGCTTGATTATAAAGACCTTGACCAGATACATTATTTCTAAACCAGCCGCTGATATACATATCCCTAGCGGTAACATCCAATGAAACTACTGTATTACCACTTACGTCTAATGAGCCATTAATAACTGTTTTATTATTTGCAAGGTACAACCATCCAGATGTGCTATTCTTGATAAACATATCATTACCACTCTGATAAATTTGAGATGATGTTCCTGTGGATGTGTTAGTAAGCGTCAAGTAAGGTGTTGCCTTGCTAATAGTTAAATCTCCTGTCAAAGTTCCTCCAGCTAAAGGAAGTTTTGTTGAATCAGAGCCACTTACAGTCCAGCTTCTATCTGCTGATAAATCGTATGCTGTTCCATTAATTGTTAATGTACGAGCATTTGTTACAGGAGTGTATCCAAGAGCTGTAGTTACATTACTAGAAGATATACTTGTTAAATAAGTGTTAGTATCTAAGCTCCAAGTATTAGCTGCCGTTTTTTTCAAGAATCCACTTGTTCCAGCAAGCCCTGCAATAGCAGTTAAATCAGCATCTAATGGTTGGTAAGTAGATGCCGCAGTAGATGTTGTTAAGTATCCTGCTGAAGCGTGATTACCCCAACCGTAAGCTGTATCCCAGTTACTTGCGTTATTAGTTGTAGTGTACCAAGAACTAGCTGTATAAATTGGGTCTGTTTCTGTAAATGAAGTTAGATAGGTGCTTGAGTCAACAGAACCATCTGCCTTTAAGAATTGAGAAGAAGTTCCTCCAGACTTAATAATAGATGCCGCCGTAATATCGCCAGCAAATGTCCAAGTTCCTCTGGCTGTAACGGTATTTGTTCCCGCAGTAGAACCTATTATTATATTTGTTGTACTTCCTGAAAGTCCTGAAGTACCAATATTTATCGTCTTTGTTGCACCAGATACTGTCGCACCAGTTGAAATAGAAACGGTAGTATTGCCAGTAGATGTAGTTAATGTAGAATTTCCTGTTACACTAAACGAACCATTAATTACACTTAGATTACCTGAGAATGTTTTTGAACCGCCAAAAGTTTGTGTTCCATTGTTAACAACACCTCTTGCGATTGTTGAAGCATCTGGCACGCTTAATGTGATAACAGGTGTGGTTGTGGAATCTGCAACAGATGAAGTTATATCAGAGCCAGCAGAATCAATCGTTAATGCCGATACAGAAGTTACCGTACCTACATTTGTAGTGTATCCTGCTGGGTTAGATGCGTCGTATGGAGTATATCCAAGAACTGATGATAGTTGAGCATTCTTCCAAAGACTTGTTGCGCTGTCATAATACATTAAGTCTTTGTTAGCCTTAGATGTAAATAATACATTGTGCAACTCTTCTATCTCGAATCCATTTTGTAC
>JACCDK011125643.1_pt1 | contig 15692 bp, 21 predicted proteins | sample 7445871 | NCBI WGS metagenome assembly JACCDK01 (sample SAMN15323436, study PRJNA562643) | freshwater metagenome | isolation source: river surface water | place: USA:Blue River Watershed | collected 2017-08-15 | reverse complement strand
GTTCTTCATGTACGCGACCATGCTGATTTCCGTTCCCACAGGCGTGAAAGTGTTCAACTGGATCGCCACCATGTGGAAGGGCTCCATGACATTTGAAACCCCCATGCTGTTTGCAGTGGGCTTCATCTTTGTATTCACCATGGGCGGTTTCACCGGCTTGATCCTGTCAATCGCCCCCATCGATTTGCAACTGCAAGACGGCTACTACGTGGTCGCCCACTTCCACTACGTGTTGGTGGCAGGCTCTTTGTTTGCCATGTTCTCTGGTTTCTATTATTGGATTCCAAAGTGGAGTGGCGTGATGTACAACGAAACACGCGGAAAAATTCACTTCTGGTGGACGCTGATTTCCTTCAACATCACCTTCTTCCCCATGCACTTCTTGGGTCTTGCCGGCATGCCCCGTCGCTACGCCGACTACCCCATGCAGTTCGCTGACTTCAATGCCTTGGCTTCTTTGGGCGCCTTTGGCTTCGGTTTGGCACAGCTTTATTTCTTTGTGATGGTCATCCTTCCTTGCATGCGTGGTCATGGCGAAAAAGCGCCTCAACGTCCTTGGGAAGCTGCCGAAGGTTTGGAGTGGGAAGTGGCATCACCCGCCCCCTTCCACACCTTTGAAGTGCCTCCTAAGTTGAATGCAGATGCCACCAAAGTGGTGGGCTAATCGCTGAGCTGGTCATGACACCCGATCAAAAGAAAAACAACCTTCGAATGGCCCTCATCTTGGCCAGCGTTGTCGTTGTTTTCTTCTTTGGCATCATCATCAAAGTTGTACTGTTGGGACGACCATGATTGACTTGCCAAGAAACAAAGGTTTGATGGCAAAGCTTTTTGCCGTCACCCTTGGCATGTTTGCGTTTGGCTACTTGCTGATCCCTTTGTACAAGGCGATTTGTGATTGGACGGGCGTCAATATCCTGGCGCTCAGCGAGCGTGAGGCCAGCGGCTCCATGAATGGACGCGCAGGCCTCACCAACACCCAAGTGGATGCCTCGCGGACGGTTACTGTCGAATTCGACACCAATGTCCGTGGTCCATGGACGTTCAAGCCTGAAAAGCGATTTGTTGAAGTTCATCCCGGCGAGTTGATCACCGTGATGTTCGAATTTCAAAACGCGCAAGATCGGACCATGTCTGCCCAAGCCATTCCGAGCTATGCCCCACTTCAAGCACAAGCACACTTCAACAAGCTGGAGTGCTTTTGCTTTAACCAGTACACCTTGGCCCCAGGCGAAAAGAAATCTTGGCCTGTGGTGTTCTATGTGTCGCCCAAATTGTCCAAAGACGTCACCACCATCACTTTGTCATACACCTTCTTTGAAGTTGGATCAGCCGTTCCTACGGCGGCAAACAAAGCGATGCCACTTGAGGTAGGCGGATGAAAGCCGAGTCCAAAGTGTTGCCCACAGTGATTTCCACATTGCGGGCTTTTCAAATGGTGTCTTGGTCTTTCTTTGGCATCCGAAAGCGCAGCGAATTTCACAAAGACGCTGCTCAGGTTACGCCTGCACAACTTGTCTTCGTTGCAGTTGTATCGGGCTTGTTATTTGTAATTGGATTGATCGTGGTGGTCAATTTGATTGTCTAGTTTTACTCAGGAGAACAGCATGAGTGCAAATTCGCACGGTCACGTCCCCCACTACTTTGTGCCGGAACCCTCGCGCCACCCTGCGATGGCGGCCTTTGGGTTGTTTTTTGTTATTTTGGGTGCGGGCCAGTGGGTCAACGATGCCGACTGGGGTAAGTACTCCCTGGCATTTGGCGTCTTGATTTGGCTCGGCGTGCTTTACCAATGGTTTGGGGATGCCATCGATGAGAGCGTTTCCGGCAAGTATGGAACGAGTATCGATCGATCATTCCGCTGGAGCATGAGTTGGTTCATCTTCTCTGAAGTGATGTTCTTTGGCGCGTTCTTCGGAGCACTCTGGTGGGCGCGTGTCCATGCAGTACCCGCACTTGGCAACGCAGACAACGTGAGTATTTTGTGGCCTGAATTCAAGGCTGCTTGGCCCAGTACAGGAGAAGGCATCACAGCCTCCCCAGCGCAAATCATTGAGCCATTCCAAACCATGTCTGCCCTGTGGCTTCCCACCATCAACACGGCCTTGTTGTTGACTTCAGGTGTGACATTGACGATCGCTCACCACGCCCTGCTCAAAAACGAGCGAGCAAAAACAATTGTTTACATGTGGATGACTGTCTTGCTGGGTGCCACTTTCTTGGGCTGCCAAGCCTATGAGTACGTGCATGCCTATCAAGAGCTGAACCTGAAACTGTCCTCAGGCATTTTTGGCTCCACATTCTTCATGTTGACTGGCTTTCACGGCTTCCACGTCTTCATGGGCACACTGATGCTGGTGATCATCACCTTGCGTTTGCACAAAGGACATTTCTCAGCCGATCACCACTTCGGCTTTGAGGGCGCAGCCTGGTACTGGCACTTTGTGGATGTGGTTTGGTTGGGCTTGTACGTCTTGGTCTATTGGCTTTAATTCAAGCTACCCAAACTAAAAAAGCCGTCGTGAGACGGCTTTTTTTCTGACTAACTCGGGATGATGCCCGTAGGACGAATAATTCCCAACGACCATAGCACCAAAATCAACACAAACAAGGCCACGGAAATACCGATTCTCAGCGTCAGCGCCCGAGCCATGTGGTTGGATTTAGGCTGCCCATCATCACTTTTAAGCATGAATAATCCAGCGGCTGCTAAGCTCACCAGAATGCCCAGAAATGCAATGCCAATGATTATTTTCATGCATGCCATTATGGTGAAGTTTCTGCTTCCCATGTATCGGTTTTAACCCATGCGATTTCGTTTCACATCCCAAGCCATTTTTTCAGCCCATTGGTGGGTTTTACTCGCCGCGGCCGTGAGCGTGTCAGCGCTGACCCTGCGCTTGGGCTTTTGGCAACTCCACCGTGCAGAATTCAAAGAAGCTGCCTTTGCCAAGGAGCAGGCTCAAGCCGCACTCCCCCCGGTTACAGCCCAAGAATTCATTCGCGGCATCCACGAGACGCAAGGTCTACAAAGACGGGTGGATCTTGAGGGGGAATGGATAGCGCAGTGGACGGTCTTCCTTGATAACCGCACCATGCAAGGTCAACCCGGCTTTTGGGTTCTGACGCCTTTGAAAATCACCTCAGGTGATGTGATCTTGGTACAGCGCGGTTGGGCCCCCAGAGATCGCACTTTCAGCGACAAATTACCCCCCATCCAAACACCCACAGGCCTAGTGCGTGTCCAAGGCATGTGGGTGCAAGCACCCTCACGCATGGTTGAATTGGCCGCTCCCGCAGCAGTGGCCGCAAACAGCCAGATCTTTCAATCTCTCAGGCAAAATCTAAGCATCCAACAGTTTGAAAAAGACACGGGGCTCAAGGTTTCAGCGACCGTGATGGAATCAGCCCCCCCCGCTGACGGGCTTTTGCGCAACTGGCCGACGATCCTATCGGGCTCAGACAAAAATCGAGCCTATGCACTGCAATGGTTTGCACTTGCAGCCCTCAGTGCGGGACTGTTTGTGTGGTTTCAAATTATTCAAAAAATTAGACATGACTGACCCTATCTCAAGCAACAAGCCCACGCCCATTGGATTGACGGTGTACGACCTACCATCCCCCGTCGATGCAGCGGTGGCCGACGATGCCATGACACGCTCAGGTCGTATCAGCTTGCTGTTGGTGTTATTTGTGTGCGCCTTGCCGGTTATCTTTTCATACCTCACCTACTACGTCATTCGCCCCCAAAGCTCCACCGCCTATGGCGAACTGATTGATCCTCCACGTTTATTGCCCGACATGGCAGTGAGCAACCTCGAAAATCAAGCTTCTAACTTGCAAGACCTGCGTGGCCAATGGCTGTTGGTCGCGGTCGCAGGCGGTGCTTGCAATCTAGACTGCGAAAACCTGCTCTATGTACAGCGCCAGTTGCACAAAAGCTTGGGCAAAGAACAAGCCAAGCTCGAAAGGGTTTGGTTTGTCACAGATGCTGCGCCTGTCGCACCCAAATTAATTCAAGCCCTTCAGGGCGGAACTGTTTTGCGGATCAATTCAGACAATTTGGCGAAGTGGTTATCCCCTGCCTCAGACAGGGTGCTGAGCGACCATCTGTATTTGATAGACCCCATGGGCCAATGGATGATGCGCTTCCCTCCTCATCCAGACGCTTCTTCGGCAGCAAAAATTAAACGAGACGTCGAACGCTTGATTCGCGCCGCATCTTCTTGGGATCAACCGGGTCGTTGAAATGAAAAATAAAACACTGGCTGCGTGGCTCACATTTTTGTTTGGTCCCTTTGGTTTCCATCGCTTCTACCTCTATGGATGGACTGATACCTTGGGTTGGCTCATCCCTATTCCAACCGCTTTGGGGATTTATGGGTTCGAGCGAATCCAACAGTATGGGTTGGATGATGTACTGAGCTGGTGGTTGCTGCCTGTGTTTGGCTTCACGCTTGCGGCGACCTGCCTGAATGCCATTGTCTTTGGGCTCATGAAGCCACAGCAATGGAATCAGCGTTTCAATCCACAGGCAGATCCTGATCACCCTGCAGGTCAAACCCAGTGGGCCACCATTGGTGCCATCGTCGCCAGCTTGATGATCGGCACTGCGGCCATGCTGTCAGGCTTGGCGTATGGGTTTCAACGTTATTTTGAATCGACGATCGAGCGAATTCAGTGACCCGTTTGTGGGTTGAGATGTTCTGAACTTTTGGGTGGATTCAACAAAAAAATACTCATAGCACTGGCAAATGCAATCACGCCCCAGAACACAAAAAAAGCAAGCGTATAAAACCCTTGGCGAGACAGCTGAAAACCCTCAGCCACAAAGTGCAGATCCATGGGGTCGATCACCGCAAAGACCAAACCCTCAAGAATTACAGTCATCAAAAATGCAGGCCATGCAATACACATCAATCGCTGGGCAGTCATCTGTCGATCTCCTGACTTTGGCATATCTAAACTAGGTAAATACTAACCAGCATCGACACAAAACGACATGGGGTTTGCCAAGGGGTCCACCCCGTATGGATAAACAGAATGAGGTAAGCTTTGAGCTCAGTAAAATTACATCCAACTGGCACACGACCCTGCCATCCCGCCCTTTTTCTGTTCAGTTTTTACTGGATATTGCCTAAATCCTGAACATGCTGCCCTCTCTCTTCAAACAATATCATGACTTGACCAAACCGCGAGTCATTCAGCTCATTGTTTTTTGTGCACTGATTGGAATGGTGCTGGCCATTCCAGGTCTTCCCTCATGGACGGGGGTGGAGCGCATGGCTTGGGCTTGCTTTGGCATCTGGCTGGTTGCTGGAGCGGCTGCTGCTTTCAACTGTTTGATTGAAAAAGCCATTGACGCCAAGATGCATCGCACCGCTTGGCGGCCTACCGCTCGGGGTGAACTGTCTGACAAACAAGTGCTGCTCTTTTCATCCGTGCTTTGCGGATTGGGCTCTTGTGTCCTTTATTGGATGGTCAACACGCTGACCATGTGGCTGACATTTGCCACCTTCATTGGTTATGCGGTGATTTACACCGTCATTCTCAAACCCAGAACACCTCAAAACATTGTCATTGGGGGTGCCTCGGGCGCCATGCCGCCCGTCTTAGGGTGGACCGCCATCACGGGTGACGTGGGCGCGGAAGCGTTGATTCTTTTCCTCATCATCTTTTTGTGGACGCCGCCTCATTTCTGGGCGCTGGCACTCTATCGCGTGGAGGACTATCGCAAATCAGGTCTTCCCATGCTCCCTATCACGCATGGCAACGCCTTCACTCGCCTGCAAATTTTGCTTTACACCTTCTTGCTGATGGCCGCTTGCTTGATGCCTTTTGCTTTTGGCATGAGTTCATGGCTTTACCTTGTTGTAGCCACTGGCCTGAGCCTTGGCTTTATTGGCTATGCGTGGGCACTTTGGAAAAACTATTCAGACACGCTGGCCAGAAAAACTTTCCGCTTTTCACTGATTCACCTGACCGCCTTATTTGCCGGCCTGCTGCTTGACCATTATTTGATCTGAGGTCCGCTGGCGGGACGTGCTTTTAACAAGCCACGCATGTCTTGAAGTGCAACGACAGTTTCTTCTGTCGCCTTGATTTTGGGCAAGGGCTTGACCGCATGCCCATAGATCACTTCGACGGTCAAAACCAACCGTCCTTCATGGTTGGGTGAGGCCAACTGCCACAAAGCCTGAATCAATTTTTCATGCCAGCCACGCCCCCGCAAGGCGGCAAATCGCTGATGATGAAAATTACGCCCCAGCAGCCTGAGCTCGGCCAATAAACGCACAGGGCTGTCGTAAGTCAACGTGAGCCGTTCCATGTCCATCACAGGTTCGGCAAACCCTGCCTGCACCAGCATATCGCCCCAATCATGCATGTCAGTGAAGTCGTGGTGCGCGGCAGGCCATCCCAAGTTTTGATAGATCGCATCCAACTCACGTAAGGTGTCGGGACCTAGACACGAGAACATCAAAAAACCATCCACAGCCAACAGTTGGTGCCACTGCCGCAGCAACGCCTGTGGGGCGTCACTGGTGTGAAGGGCCATGTTGGCCCAAACCATGTCGGCGCTGTTGTCAGCAGGTACGCCAAAACTCAGACTCTTCTGATCGAGGAAGCGCTTCCACCAGGGAGCTTGCAGTGCTGCACGCGCCCGAGTTTCTCGGGCTGGAGTAGGCTCAATCACAGCGCAAGACGCCTGACCATAACGATGACGCAACAGCTGATGCGTGCTCAGTCCCCCGCTCACCGGGGCCCAATCTACCCATGCCTTAGGCTGTAAACGAATCCACTGCAAACGGTCCTCCATGCGTCGACCGATCTCCTCGTTCAACCAAGGTGATTGCAGGTGTGGCCAAGTTGCCCAACGGGCACTGGCTACAGGATCTAAGGTGGGAGGACGCTGGGCGTTAGGGGTGTCAGTCATGGTTGCAGGAAGTATATTGATTACATGGCTCACTCACAGCGTCACCCGGCTTTGTCCAAACAAGGATGGCGCATCGGCATGGGCGCTGGTTTAAGGTTGCTGCTCAAGCTCCCGAGCGTGTGCCACATCTGCCATGCATGGCCGAGCCAAGCCTTGTGTAGCCCTTGTGTGGAACGCTTTGCCCAACCCACATCCCGTTGCCCCACCTGCGCATTGACACTCACGCAAAGCATCTGCCCCAACTGTGCAATGCACCCCAGCCCGCTGGATGCCTGCGTCGCCGCCGTGAGCTACGACTTCCCTTGGTCAAACTGCATCGCAGGTTTTAAATTCCAATCAGATCCCGGACTTGCCCGATCCCTGGCGGACTTGATACGCCACGCCCCCTGGGTTGAGCCGGCTCTCGAGGCGGCAACCTTGCTGGTACCCATGCCCCTGTCGTCACAGCGCCTAAGAGAACGTGGATTCAATCAAGCGCTCGAATTGGCGCGCCATCTTGAACCCAATAAAACCCAAGCGCATGTCCTGCTGCGAAGGGGTGACAGCGCCCATCAAGTAGGCGCCTCTCGGGACGAAAGATTGGCCCAAGTACGCGATGCATTTTGGGTATCGCCAGAACATCTCGACACCGTGCGTGGCCAACACGTGGTACTCCTCGATGATGTGATGACTTCAGGCGCTTCCCTTTACGCAGCAGCACGGGCACTGCGGGCTGTGGGCGCAGCACACATCACGGGATTGGTGCTGGCGCGCACAGAGGCTCACGAAGCGCATCATTGAACAGCAGATCCAGAGACAACGCTGTGCATGCGGGACAATAGCGCCATGTTCCACATTGTCCTTGTTCACCCTGAAATTCCGCCCAACACGGGCAACATCATTCGCCTTGCAGCCAACACGGGCTGCAGCTTGCATTTGGTCGAACCTCTCGGCTTTTCTATGGACGACAAACACATGCGCCGTGCCGGACTGGATTACCACGAATATGCCCCCGTGCTGCGCCATGCTTCATGGGCTGCTTTCCTCGCAGAGGCTAAACCTGATCCTGATCGCCTGTTTGCCATGACCACCAAAGGTTCACGCACCGCCCACGAGTTGGCTTTTCAACCCGGCGATTGGTTTGTGTTTGGATCTGAAACCAGCGGACTACCCGCAGAGATTCGCGAGAGCGTTCCCATCGCACAGCGCTTGCGCTTGCCCATGCGTGCAGACCAACGGAGCTTGAACTTGTCCAACTCGGTGGCCGTCATCACGTACGAGGCATGGCGCCAAAACGGCTTTAAAGGCAAGGCCTGAAGCGCTTGATTCAAGTCAAGCCTTATAGCGTTCGGCATACGAACATATAGCCCTAGGTTTTAAGCCCTCGCCTACACTAGAGGGCTTGATTTATATCGATTTATTCCTGCCATGAGTGCATTTCTTGACGAAGAAGTTTTGTCCGTCCACCACTGGACAGACCGCCTGTTCAGCTTCACCACCACCCGCGACACCTCGTTGCGTTTCTCCAATGGTCACTTCACCATGATTGGCTTGCGTGGCGAAAACGGCAAGCCCTTGTTACGTGCGTACAGCATCGTCAGTGCCAATTATGAAGAACACCTCGAGTTTTTGAGCATCAAGGTGCAAGACGGCCCCCTGACCTCCAAGCTGCAGCACATCAAAGTCGGCGACAAAATTGTCATTGGCAAAAAACCTACGGGCACTTTGTTGTGTGACTATTTGTTGCCTGCCAAAAATTTGTACTTGATCGGTACAGGTACCGGTTTAGCGCCATTCCTAAGCATCGTGCGTGACCCTGAGACCTATGAACGGTTCGAGAAAGTCATCTTGGTCCACGGCGTGCGCGAAGTCAAAGAACTCGCTTACCGTGATTATTTGACGCAAGAGCTGCCCAAGCACGAATTCCTGGGTGAGATGGTCAGTAACCAAATGCTCTACTACCCCACCGTCACCCGTGAGCCTTTCCACAACCAAGGCCGTGTGACTGACTTGCTCACCTCGAACAAGCTGACCCAAGATTTAGGCTTGCCCAACATCGACCCCGCCCATGACCGCATCATGATCTGCGGCAGCCCTGGGTTAAACAAAGACATGCGCACCCTCCTCGAGGAGCGCGGCTTCAAAGAAGGCTCCACCACCACCCCGGGCGACTTTGTGGTGGAACGCGCCTTCGTCGAGCAGTGATGTTTGAACCCAGCCAAGCCGATGTGCGGCGCTTCTTTTGCACCGTCTACGCCAAATGGCGCAACGCACAACCGATGGACGCGCTGGAAACACTGGCCAGTCAGTGGGTGGCTGAGCACCCCGAATACCACACCGACTTCGCCGATGTCGATGCCGCACTCGAGCGCATGTACGAAGTCCAAGACGGTAAAACCAATCCCTTTCTACACTTGTCCATGCATCTGTCTGTCAGCGAGCAGTGCTCGATTGACCAGCCGCGGGGCATACGCCAAGCAGTGGAGCTGCTGACCGCCAAACGCGACTCGCTGCATGACGCACACCACGAAACCATGGATGCCCTCGGACAAATGATTTGGGAAAGTCAGCGCAGCGGTCGCCCCCCGGACGGACAAGCGTATATTGATGCCGTGCAACGACGCGCCACCCAAGACTAGTTTGCTGTGGCGTTGCGTTCTCAAGACAACCCACTGGAGACGACCATGCGCCACTTTCTGCTCAACTCACCACTTCGCCGATCCCTGGTTGCCAGCTTCGCCGCAGCAGCACTGGGCTGCTGTGCATTCACAGCGGCACAGGCACAAAGCTACCCCAGTAAGCCCATCAAATTTGTCGTCCCTTTCAGTGCTGGAAGCGCCACTGACAACGTCGGACGCATCCTCGCCCAAGCCATGGGCGAAGCTTTGGGACAGACCATCACCGTTGAAAACAAAGCGGGAGCAAATGGCATTCTGGGTGCCGAAGTGGTCAAAGCTGCACCAGCTGACGGGTACACCTTTTTGGTCACCACCAGCACCACGCAAGCGGCCAACGTGCACCTGTACCGAAAACTGCCGTATGACCCCGTGAAAGACTTCACCCCCATCGGCAAGATTGGCGAAACGGGTTTCATTCTGATGGTCAACAACGACTTCCCCGCCAAAGACATGAAAGAGTTTGTGGCCTACGCCAAAGCCAACCCAGGCAAATTGGCTTTTGGTCATGGCTCTTCTGGTTCACTGGTGTCAGCCGCCATGTTGACTGAGATGGCGGGCCTGCAAACGGTGAACGTGCCTTACAAAAGCATCCCTCCTGCATTGACTGATTTGTTGGGCGGGCAGATTCAATTTGCGTTTGCCGACACGGGCAACGCTGTGTCGCAAATGAATGGCGGGCGTATGCGCGGCCTAGGTGTGACCACACGCAAACGTGCAAGCAAAGCCCCCAATGTGCCGCCGATTGGAGACACGGTGAAAGACTACAACGTCAGCGCATGGTTTGGGTTGATGGCACCCGCCGGCATTCCGTCCGATGTTCAGAAAAAAGTCACCGCCACGCTGATGGCGGTTTTGGCCAAGCCCGACGTGCGTGAAAGGGTTCAAGGTGTCGGCATTGACCTGGATGTGGAAGACTCTGCCACTCTAGCGAAAACCATCGACGCTGAAATAAAAAAGTGGGGTGGTTGGGTAAAGTCAGCTGGCATCACGCCTGAGTAATCACATGCACGCCACAGATTTTTCTCAATTGAATGGGGCCCTAGCGGGGTTGCGCGTCATTGATTTGACGGGGGTTGTACTCGGCCCCTACGCCACTCAAATTTTGGGGGACTACGGTGCGGATGTCATCAAGATAGAGCCTCCCCATGGAGACATCATGCGGCACGCGGGCCCCATGAAACACCCTGGCATGGGACACATTTTCATCAATGCCAATCGAAACAAGCGTTCCGTGGTGCTTGACCTGCGTGAACCCGAGCAACGCGAACAGCTGCTGGCTCTGTGCAAAACCGCCGACGTGCTGACTTACAACATCCGTCCGACGTCCATGGCGAGGCTTGGTTTATCGTTTGACACATTGCATGCACTCAACCCCCGACTGGTGGTTTGCGGCGCATATGGCTACAGCGAAGGCGGCCCCTACTCGGACTGGCCCGCGTATGACGATCTGATTCAAGGTGCAGCGTGCCTACCTTGGTTGATGACCCAAAGCGGTAGCCCGGAGCCGCGCTACGTCCCCGCCACATTTGCCGATCGCGTGACCGGATTGAACATGGTCCATGCCGTATTGGCCGCTGTCATTGCGCGCTACCGCACAGGATTAGGCCAGCATGTGGAAGTCCCCATGTTTGAGTGCTTACTCCAATTTGTATTAGGTGAACACCTGAGCGGTGAAACTTGGCAGCCCCCCATAGCCCCCATGGGCTACTCAAGGATGCTCTCAAACCATCGCAAACCTTATCAGACGCAAGATGGCTTCCTCTGCGCACTGATGTACAACGATGCGCATTGGCGTGCTTTTTTAAATCTGATTGGTCAGGCGGATTTATTTGAAACCGATCCGCGATTTGGGACCCATGTCGAACGCCTGAAGAATATCGATGCACTCTATGCGTTTGTAGGTGAAAAAATGCGCACCCGCACCAGCGCAGATTGGATGAGAGATTTCACGGCTCACGACATCCCCGTGATGCCCATGATGAAATTAGATGATTTGCTGCATGACCCCCATCTCCACGCCACGCAGGCATGGGTCGATGTGCCCCATCCACATGAAGGTTTACTCCGGCAGTTGCGCCCTCCCGTGCGCATGAACCACACCCCCACTGGAATCTGGCGACCCGCACCCCGTTTAGGTGAACACACGGAGGAAGTACTCAGCAGCATCCGCTAGTATTGAGGCAAAAGTTTTTCAAGAAATAGGCTATCCATGAAATTCACCGGCACCGACAACTACGTTGCAACCCAAGACTTGATGCTGGCCGTCAACGCCGCCATCACCCTCAAACGCCCCCTGTTGGTCAAAGGCGAACCTGGCACTGGCAAAACCATGCTGGCCGAAGAAGTAGCCCAAGCCCTGGGCATGCCCCTGCTGCAATGGCACATCAAATCAACCACCAAAGCGCAGCAAGGCTTGTACGAATACGACGCCGTCAGCCGCCTGCGCGACAGCCAAATGGCCGATGACGAAAGCAGCCAGCGCGTCAAAGACATCGAAAACTACATCGTCAAAGGTGTCCTCTGGCAAGCCTTCACCTCCGAGACACCCGTGGCCTTGTTGATTGACGAAATCGACAAAGCCGACATCGAGTTCCCCAACGACTTGCTGCGCGAACTCGACCGCATGGAGTTTTATTGCTACGAGACGCGCCAGCTCATCAAAGCCAAAACTCGGCCCTTGGTGTTCATCACCTCGAACAACGAAAAAGAATTGCCAGATGCGTTTCTGCGTCGTTGCTTCTTCCACTACATCAAGTTTCCTGATGCTGACACCATGCGTCACATCGTGGCCGTGCACTTCCCCAAGCTCAAGCAGGAGTTGTTGACCGTCGCGATGAAAACCTTCTTCGACATTCGCAACCTGCCTGGCTTGAAGAAAAAACCCTCGACCAGTGAACTCATCGATTGGCTCAAACTCTTGGTCGCTGAGGACATTCCGCTCGAAGCCTTGCAAACCGCAGACGACAAAGTGTCCATCCCCCCACTTGTGGGCGCCTTGTTAAAGAATGAGCAAGACATCACTTTATTTGAAAAACTCGTGTTCATGCAAAGTCGTAACCGCTAAAGGGAACAACCATGTGGGCCTCTCTTCTTGAAGGATTAACCGATGCCATCGGCTTTGTCGTTGGCGCGCTGCTTGGCTATGGTGTTGGTGTCAGCATGGGTTTGAACCTGTTTGCCGAAGGCTACGGCACCGGCAGCATCATCGCCATCATCTTGGTGGGCATTGGCGGCGGCATGGGCCTCCAAGCGGCGCGTCACTTTCGCACACCCTCTGACCCTGCTGAATAAATCACAGCCATGTTGATCGATTTCTTCTACACCCTGCGCGCCGCCAAGCTGCCGGTTTCGGTGAAGGAGTACCTCACGCTGCTCGAGGCATTGCAGGCACAGGTGGTCGGTCCTGGTAGCGACGCCTGCAGCCTAGATGACTTCTACTTTTTGAGTCGCCTCATCCTCGTCAAAGACGAAAAACATTACGACAAGTTTGACCGCGCCTTTGGTGCCTACTTCAAAGGTGTCGACATGTTGACCGACTTCACGAAAGAAGTTCCGCTCGACTGGCTTGAAAAAATTCTCCAAAAAGAACTCACCCCCGAGCAAAAAGCCGCTATTGAAAAAATGGGCTGGGACGAGTTGATGGAAACTTTGAAGAAGCGTCTCGAAGAGCAAAAAGAACGCCACGAAGGCGGCAGCAAATGGATCGGCACTGGCGGCACCTCCCCCTTTGGCAACGGGGGCTACAACCCGCAAGGCGTTCGCATCGGGGGCAAAGGCGGTAACCGCAGTGCGGTCAAAGTGTGGGACCAACGCAGCTACCGCGACTACGACGACACCCAAGAGCTCGGCACCCGCAACATCAAAGTGGCGCTGCGTCGCTTGCGTCGCTTTGCACGCGAGGGTTCGGCTGAAGAGCTCGACTTAGACGGCACCATCCATAAAACCGCAGCCAACGCTGGTTTCTTAGATATCTTGATGCGGCCTGAGCGTCACAACAACGTCAAGGTGTTGTTGTTGATGGATGTTGGCGGCACCATGGACGATCACATTTCCCGCGTGGAAGAGATGTTCTCAGCCGCCAAAGCCGAGTTCAAACACTTGGAGTTTTATTACTTCCATAACTGCGTGTATGACTTCATGTGGCGCAACAACAAGCGCCGATATGCAGAGAAATTTGAGACCTGGGACATCATTCGCAAGTACAACAAAGACTACAAGCTCATCTTCATTGGCGACGCCACCATGAGTCCGTATGAAATTGTGCAACCCGGTGGCAGTGTGGAATACAACAACGAAGAAGCCGGCGCCGAATGGCTACAACGTTTGATTCACGCCTTCCCTAAATTTGCATGGATCAACCCCGAACCCCAAGGCGTGTGGGAATACCGCCAAAGCATCAGCATCATTCAACAAATCATGAGCCATCGCATGTACCCGCTCACTCTCAAAGGTTTAGAAGAAGCGATGCGAATGCTCAGCAAATAGACACGCCTCTCAAGACTTGTCTTGGTTGATGGCGTCTTGCTCAGCCTTGAGTCGCTCGCGCTTCAACTTCTCTTTTTTCAAGTCGTGGAACTGGTGCAAGGCAAACACAAACACCAAACCAAACACGCCCATTTCAATCCAAATTCCCATCGCGCATCTCCAAGTTCAATCAACATATCGTGTGTGTGCAAGACTACAATTTGCCAACGGCCACCGTAGTTCAATGGATAGAACTCTCCCCTCCTAAGGGAGTGATACAGGTTCGATTCCTGTCGGGGGCACCATCTACCAATTGGGTCTGCGTTTCTCAATGAACGCTTGCACCCCTTCAAGTGCCGTGTCGTCCATCATGTTGCAAGCCATGGTGTGTTCGGCATTCTTATAGGCATCAGTCAACGGCTGCTCTAGCTGTTCGTAAAACAACTTCTTGCCCATCGCAATCGCGGTACGCGGTTTGGCCACAATGCTGTCCACATAGCGCTGCACGGCGTCATCCAATGCGTCTGGCGCAACCACCGCATTCACCAAGCCTTTCACCAAAGCTTGCTCCGCGGTGATGAAGTCTCCTGTGACCAGCATTTCAAACGCCGCTTTGCGCGACAAGTTGCGCGACAGCGCCACGCTCGGTGTCGAGCAGAACAATCCCAAGTTCACCCCACTCACTGCAAACTTTGAGGTGTTTGATGCCACCGCCAAATCACACATCGCCACCAACTGACACCCCGCCGCGGTGGCGATGCCATCCACCACCGCAATCACCGGTACCGGCAAGCGTTGCACGCTCATCATCATCTGGCTGCATTGGTGGAACAGGGCTTGGTAATACGCCAGCGAGGGGCTGGCCCGCATTTCACGCAAATCGTGGCCTGCACAAAAGGCTTTGCCGTTGGCCGACAACACCACCACGCGCGCCTGCGGGTCTTGTGCCACAGCGTCGAGGCTGTGTTGCAAGGCTGTCATCACCTCGCTCGACAGCGCATTGAAGGCATCGGGTCGGTTCAAACACAACTGGTGCACGCCACGCGCATCTGAGGTGTGTTGAACCAGGGCGTGGGTGTCATCGGTCATGGCTTACTCCTTGTGCGCAGCCGGTTGGTTGGCACGCTCGCGCAGTTGAAATTTTTGAATCTTGCCGGTGGATGTTTTGGGAATCGCCTCGAAGCGAATTTCTTTCGGCGTCTTGTAGCTCGCCAACAGAGACTTGCAGTGGGCGATCAAGTCTTGGGGCGTCACGTCGCTGCCCGGTTTCAGCTCCACATAGGCCAGCGGAGTCTCGCCCCATTTGTCGTCTTGTTTGGCGACCACCGCACACGCCACCACGGCGGGGTGGCGGTACAAGGCGTCTTCGACCTCGAGTGAGCTGATGTTTTCGCCTCCCGAGATGATGATGTCTTTGCTGCGGTCTTTGATCTTCACGTATCGGTCGGGCTCCAACACAGCCAAGTCACCCGTGTGGAACCAGCCACCTTGGAAGGCTTCGGCCGTGGCCGTGGGGTTCTTCAAGTAGCCCTTCATCACCACGTTGCCGCGGAACATGATCTCGCCCATCGTCTCGCCATCGGCAGGCAAGTCGGCCAAGGTCTTGCTGTCTTTGAGCGTCATCCCCTCTTGCATGG
>JACCDK010570322.1_pt1 | contig 15701 bp, 16 predicted proteins | sample 7445871 | NCBI WGS metagenome assembly JACCDK01 (sample SAMN15323436, study PRJNA562643) | freshwater metagenome | isolation source: river surface water | place: USA:Blue River Watershed | collected 2017-08-15 | reverse complement strand
GCTACTCGCACATCAGAAGCCACTCGATTGCGATTATCTGAAAGACACTCAATTAGGAACGCCACTCCGCCCGGTCCATAACCTTCATACATAATCGTTTCGTAATTTGAGCCACCTGCTTCGGCGCCAGAAGCGCGCTTAAGTGCTCTATCGATATTTTCGCTTGGGACAGAATTCTTCTTTGCCTTCGCTATCGCATCATAAAGAGTTGGATTGCCGGCTGGATCCGCGCCACCATTTCGAGCCGCAACTTCGATTGCCTTGATGTGTTTGGCAAACGCCTTAGACCGTTTCGAATCGATCAGCGCTTTCTTTCGTTTGATCGTCGCCCATTTGGAGTGACCGGACATCAGACACCGACTCGTAAAGCTCTAGAACAAATCGTCTCAACGAAATAACGATGAATCCGATTATCGCTAGTAAGTTCTGGGTGGAAGGAAGTTGCCAATAGATTTTTACTACGTACCGCCACAGGGTGGCCATCAATCTGTGCCAAGACTTCAACGCCTTCGCCACAATCCTCAATCCAAGGTGCTCGAATAAAGATCGCTCGGAATTTAGGGCCAGTAATTCCTTTAAATTCGATATCACTCTCAAAGGAATCTACTTGGCGTCCAAAGGCATTGCGCCGTGCGGTCACATTTAGTCCACCAAAGCTCTCTTGGCCAACAATCGCATCCAAAACGCGATCTGCGAGAAGAATCAATCCAGCACAAGATCCATAAACAGGCATTCCCGTTCTTATTCGCTCTTGAAGTGTTTCGAAAAGACCGAAGGCTCTAGCTAATTTACTTATTGTGGTGGATTCTCCGCCTGGAATAACCAGCGCCTGTACGCTCTCAAGCTCGCTTAAGGTTCTTACTTCAATCGCTCCAACGCCACAATCACTTAACGCGCTTATGTGCTCTCGTACATCGCCTTGGAGCGCGAGGACTCCAACAATCACAGTCTTTACCAGCCCCGTTCAGCTAGACGATGCGGTACTGGAATATCAGCAACATTAATGCCAACCATCGCTTCGCCAAGTCCGCGTGATTGTTCAGCAACGACCTTTGGATCGTTGTAAAAGGTTACTGATTTAACAATTGCGGAAGCGCGCTTAGCTGGATCTCCGCTCTTAAAGATTCCCGAGCCAACGAATACTCCATCTGCTCCAAGTTGCATCATCATCGCTGCGTCGGCAGGAGTTGCAATTCCGCCGGCAGTAAAGAGAACGACGGGTAATTTGCCGGTCTGCGCTACTTCTTTTACAAGATCGTATGGCGCCTGAAGCTCTTTGGCAGCAACATATAACTCATCTTCGCGCATCGAGGTGAGTCTGCGAATCTCATCTGAGATTGAGCGCATATGAGTTGTGGCATTTGAGACGTCGCCCGTTCCAGCTTCTCCTTTGGAGCGAATCATCGCCGCACCTTCATTTATGCGCCGTAACGCCTCACCAAGATTTGTAGCGCCGCATACAAAAGGAACAGTGAAGTTCCATTTATCAATGTGATGTGTGTAATCCGCAGGGGTTAGTACTTCAGATTCATCAATGTAATCCACTCCAATGGCTTGGAGAATTTGAGCTTCCACGAAATGCCCAATACGTGCTTTTGCCATTACCGGAATTGAGACAGTGGCTTGAATCTCAGCGATCATGTCTGGGTCGGACATTCTTGCTACGCCACCTTGCGCGCGGATATCGGCAGGCACTCGTTCCAACGCCATTACCGCGACCGCGCCAGCGTCTTCGGCAATCTTCGCCTGATCAGCGTTGACTACATCCATAATCACGCCGCCCTTGAGCATCTCGGCCATTCCCCGCTTTACGCGCGATGTACCGGTTAAATGAGTCTCAGCCATGGCCAGATTCTACTTAATTTCCCTAAACGGGCGAGTTCGCCTCTATTTGCCGTTGGAATCCTTGACGAGCGGATATGAAATCTCGGGTTCTTGATCGGTTAGGAAAATCCAGACCTGGCCGGTTGCAAAGTATGCCGGCTCCCCGTTTTCTAAAGTCCAACTAGTGGGGGATGTTGCACTCGCGCGTTCCCAAATCATCGATGTGATGGTTCCGTCTCGTAGTAACAACGCCTTTCCAGCTCCTATTACATTTGTCTTTGGAGTTACTCCCCCGAATTTATCTCCGTACTCTGAAGGTTTGATCTCGGCAAATTGGATTACTAGATTATTTGAACCAAGTTGTAAACCAGATTTAGCGAGATTGGGCTCACCATCGAAATTTAAGAGAAAGCGCTGCTCTTCTTCATTCCAGAGCGCTTCATAGGATGCATTGGGCCAATTCACTTTCACTCGCAAGACAGGTTTCGCTAACTCACTCAATTTGCCATGATTCCAGCCAACAGGCTCTACCAAATCCACGCTCTCTGCTTTCTCCAAAAGAAGTGGGATTCGAACCATCATCGAGTAAGGCGCAATCCTCTCTGGGTCATTGAAGTAAATCGACGGTGGATTACGTTCCGCACTTAAGTTCTCGAGATTTGCAGCCGCGATTACAGGACGCAATTTGCTCTGAGCCCCGCTATACATAAACCCAACTCGACCGTATTGGGCCAAGATGTCTATATCTGAAATCCGTGCCGATCTAATCGGGCCAACTTGCTCTGGATAATTTGAACTATATATTCCCATCAATCGCGTCAATCCAGCTTCAACCTGGGTAATGATCACAACGTCGGCCTTCTCAACTCCCTCTTGTGGATGTGCAGCGCGCGTATCATCGAATTTGATCGCTATAACTTTTCCATTGCTGCCTACCTCGCCAGTAAGAACATTTCGCTCTGGTTCTGGGGTAGGTTCCATGAATGGCAGATTCGACAGTGAGCAACTAGTAAGGCTAAGTGCTGTTAGAAGCGGAAGAAGTGAAATTTTAAGGGACTTAAAGAACATCATCTTCAAAAGGATAAGTGATAGGAAGCGGCGCTCTTCCAGCAAGGCGAAAAGCCCGAATTATGAGTTTTTCCCGACGTTTGCGGGTAGCAGTGACTGATTCTTGATGGATTGCAATTGCCGTGCGTAAGCGATCAGTTATTGAATCTAACTCGCTAAAAATTTCTGGGTATAACTCAGGTATGTCGCTCTCTTGCCGTAAAAGCTTTAGCGCCTCCGAGAGTCCACTCTCCGCTTCGCTTCGCTCCGAGATTTCGGCATCACGAGCTTGATGGGCTGCTGAAGTCAATAAAAGATTAGTAGCGGGATCTACCTCGTTTAAATGCGCGATCTCGCCTGCAAGAGCAGCGCGTCGCTGGAGAATTGAATCGAGATTAGCCCAAGAAGTCTCAACCCTATGATGTAGCCGATCTAACCTGTTTGCCGAAAACGTCAAGTACCAGATAAATACTAGAGTTATAAGCAGTCCGATAATGAACTCACTCAACTTAGTTCACCTCTATCTTCTCGACTTAGGAACCGAAGCCAGGTTCGTGGTTCTGATCCAACTGTAACTTTCTCAGATTCGCCCTGAGCATGTTGGTATACGTTCATTATTTCTGGTCCAACTGCCTTCCAATCAAATTTCATCGCTCCTAGTTCGGCCTGTTCTCGCAGATCAGCAATTGCCTTTTGGTCTTTTGCGATTTTGATAATCTGCTTGGCAAGATGATTAGCGTCGCCATTTGTGAATGTTAAGCCGTACTTGCCGTATCCGAGCACGCTTTCAAATGCCGGGAGATCGCTAGCAACGATTGCAGCTCCCGCAGCCATCGCCTCAGCCAGAATAATTCCAAATGATTCGCCTCCAGTATTTGGGGCGACATAAAGATCAACTGATTTAAGAAAGCTTGCTTTATCTTCCTCACTAAGTCGACCAAGAAAGACAATTCGATTTCGAAGGCTTGGATTTAACGCCTGCATTACCTCCAAACCCTCCCCCGGTCCGGCAATCAAAACCCGTAGATTGGGAATAGCCCGTGTCAGGTTTGGGACCGCTTCCATTAGTACGTTCAGGCCCTTACGAGGCTCGGAGAAACGCCCCAGGAATCCGATGGTGAACTCGCGCTTCCATTCTGGATTCACATTGGCCGACGCGAAAAATGAGGTATCAATTCCATTAGGAATTACCACAGCATCGGTATCTAGATGAATTGTGAGAGTTTCGCGAGCAACTTCACTTACCGCAATTCGTGCTCTTAGTTTCTCGATAACCGGTTCAAGCAAGGGTGCAATTGCGAATGCGACTTTCTGTCGTGGAGCGGCCACATGGAATGTTCCCACCATCGGTCCTTCTGCGATTGAGCAAGCTAAAAGTGATAGCGATGGAATGGCGGGCTCATGTAGATGCATGACATCGAATTCATTTCGAGCGATCCATTGACGGACCCTCGTTGCAGCAACCGGCCCAAAGAGAACCCGCGCAACTGCGCCGTTATATGGGATTGCGACCGGTCTACCAGCCGAGACCACAAACTCTTCAGCTACCGCTTCTTCATCAAGTGCTGGCGCCAGAACTGATACGTCGTGTCCCTCAGCTAAAAAATGATTAGCTAGATCCTTTACATGTGCCTGTACCCCACCTGGAACGTCCCAGGCGTATGGAGAGACCATTCCAATTCTCACTTATTTACTCTCTCTACAAATATCCGTTGCTGCATATGCCATGAAGATGGGTCACTCTTTATGTCACGAGCGAACTGATTGGCAAGCTCTTGAGTCAGGCGCTGGATTTCATCACTTTCGCTTTGACTTCTACGCACCAAAAATGGCCCACTGAATCTTATGTTGATACCAATTTCCGTAAAGGAAACATAAGCGGTAATCAAATTAGCTTCCGTCTTTATCGCCAAGAGTGCCGGCCCTGCAGGCATCCGAGCATTAGCGTCAAAGAATTCAACATCCACACCACTTCGAGATAAATCCCGATCCGCAACAAGGGCGACAAGCTTTCCCTCTTGCAAAAAGTTAATTAGTTGGTCGGTTACCTTTTCCTCAAGGTCTAGAACCTTCATGCCCATCCGCTCTCTGTGGGCAAGAAACCTGCGAAATAGCCGTTCTGGCCGCAAATGCTCAGCGACCGTATGGACTTTTATTCCTTGCGAGCAGTAATAGAGGCCGGCATGGTCCCAGTTTCCCGCATGAGGTAAAGCGATTATCACACCCTTACCGCTTTTGACCGAGTCGAGAAAAAGTTCGTTGTTCTCTGTTGTGACCGTGGCTGCAACTCTCTCTTGGCTCCAGTCTGAAATACGAAATGTGTCGCACCAATAGCGCATCGCACTAGATACTCCACTTCGAACCAGCGCCTCTAATTCATCATTTTCTAGCAAAGGTAGAACTTGCCTGTAGTTCTCTCTTAGTCGCGCAATTCGTTTTCCATTCTTTCGATAAGCGCGCTCTGCAATCCTTTCGAAAAATTTATACGCAGTTCTCTCCGGCAGCAGACGAACAATTCTCCAGTGCGCACTGTAAATTAGGTAAGTCAAGAACTCTTGAATCGCTTTCACGCTTGATGCACAGCTTTCATTCGCTGGATTACGGTGATCGAACTGATGAATACAAGGAGCCATAGCGAAAGACCTAGAGCGAAGTCCAGACCAAGACCATAGAGACCTGTTCCAACAAGAAGGATGATCAAACGTTCGGGACGTTCAGCAAAACCGACCGAACACTCGATTCCAAGGCTCTCTGCCTTTGCTCTAATGTATGGAATAAGGCCCCCGAGAAATAAGGCGGCTATTGCCAATACGTGAAGATCAGAGCCCTCATTAAAGAGGTAGATCCATATACCAATCACGATAGCTGCATCACTGATTCGATCGAGAGTCGAATCCAGTAGCGCACCCCAAGGGGTTCCATCACTCTTGGATATCCGGGCCATCGTTCCATCAAAAAGATCACTTAAGGCAAAGAGAGAAACCAGCAAAGTTCCGAGGAAAAATTCTCCTCTTGCAAAGAAGTAGATAGATGAGAAAGCCACTCCAGCCGCACCTATTACGGTGATCGCATTAGCGCTGAGTCCAATACGAAGCAGCGCCCGGCAGATGGGTGTGATGAAAGCCGTGACGGGGGCTTTGAAGTATCTCTGAATCATTGGATACATCGTAGGCTCTCTTTATGAGTGAGCCACTGATTAAGCTACTTCTCGCTCATCATCGAGATGTTAAGCCGGCACATACCCTCACTGCTCTAAAGGCCAACGTCGAGGTAATAGTTCTGCCTGCTCAACTATCCGAATTGGGTTCTTTTGAGTCAGTCGATCTCTTTGCTCTGCTAGTCGATGCTAGAAGTGGAATCTCGAAAGAGATGATCGAGCTATGGCATCACTTTCAAGAGCGACAATTCCCACGGGCCATGATTGTGCAAGGAATTGAGTTCTCCGAATCTGATTTCGACGACATTGTTTTGATTGGTAATCGAGTTCTTGAACAGTTCGCCACGCCATATCTAGTCCTCCATGACGACCTTGGCCAACCAACGGCTCTAATTTCTCTAGAGGACAACCTTGTACATGATTATTCTGGCGCTGAAAAGAATCGCTACTCAGCCGATAGCGAACTTATGGATTTGATTTCAGAATTTCAGGAAGAGTACTTACAGCTCTACAAAGAGTTGGGAGAAGAAGGTTTCTTTCAAGGAATATTTGCGATTGCAATTCCGATTGGAAGCGAGAAACCTTTTGGAATCCCAGAACTGAATATGGTTATTGAAGCGCTTTCCAAGCGTTAGCTAATTCTGCCCGCGTCTCAGTAAGAAGTTTTGGCAGTACTTTGGTCTGGCCAATTAAAGGCATGAAGTTCGCATCCCCCGACCATCTTGGAATCACATGTTGGTGGATATGTTCGGCTACCCCAGCTCCCGAAACTGCGCCCTGGTTCATACCCAGATTGAAACCGGCGGGCTTCGAAACCTCTCTAATAACCCGCATGGCGTCCGAAGTTAATCTAAAAATCTCTTCGCGCTCTTCCTTTGAGATCTCTGTTAAGTCAGCAACATGTCTAAAGGTGCAGATGAGAAGATGTCCTGGGTTATAGGGATATAGATTAAGAACCGCGTAAGCAAGCTCCCCACGATAAACAATTAAAGAATTTTCATCATCGCCTTTTGGAATTTCGCAGAACGGACAAGCGACATCATTGCCTTTAAGAGGTCGATTTTCGCCCGATAAATACGCCATTCGATGTGGCGCCCAGAGACGTTGCCAGCGGTCAGGGATTCCAACGCCATCAATTTCAACGCCATCAGGCGCTTTTTCAGTCATCTAATACTCTCTTAAACTTGAGTTCGCTCTAGAACAGTTTTTTGCACGAGAGCTATCGCCTCTTTTATCGGAACCCCATTTCGCTGTTCGCCGTTGCGGAACCGGAACGAGACGGACCCGGAATTCTGGTCTTCTTCCCCGGCAATCAGCATAAAAGGAATCTTTTCAGCTTGGGCGTTACGAATCTTTTTCTGCATCCGATCATCAGATGCATCAATTTCTGCACGTATTCCGACTTTCTTCATTTCTTGGATAACTTCGGCGAGATAAGGCACAAAAGCTTCAGCTACCGGGATGCCGCGAACTTGAACCGGTGCAAGCCAAGGAGGAAAGGCGCCGGCATAGTGTTCTGTGAGAACGCCAAAAAATCGTTCAATAGACCCAAAGAGCGCTCTATGGATCATTACTGGTCTCTGCCTTGAACCGTCGGAGGCTTGGTACTCCAACTCAAATCTCTGTGGGAGCTGGAAATCCACCTGAATTGTGGACATCTGCCAAGTTCTTCCAATTGCATCTTTTGCTTGAACACTGACCTTAGGCCCATAGAAAGCTGCTCCACCCTTATCAAGAACGAGTTCTAGGCCTTGTTTTTCCGCGGCTCGCCGGAGCGTCTGCGTTGCGCGCTCCCAATCTTCATCTGTGCCGATGAACTTCTCTTCGTTTTTCGTAGATAACTCCAGGTAAAAATCTTGTAAGCCGTAGTCGCGAAGTAGATTTAGAACGAAAGTTAAGAGACTATCTAGTTCGTCTTCCATCTGTTCTGGTGTGCAATAGATGTGCGCATCATCTTGGGTGAAACCGCGAGCGCGGGTAATTCCGTGGATTACCCCAGATTTCTCGTAGCGATAAACAGTCCCAAATTCAAAAAGTCGTAGTGGAAGTTCTCGATATGAACGACCACGCGATGCGAAGACGAGATTATGAAACGGGCAGTTCATGGGTTTCATGTAGTACTTCTGGCCGGCCCGCTTTACCGTGCCATCAGCGTGGAGCTCTTCGTCCATAACCATCGGCGGATACATTCCCTCGGAGTACCAATCAAGATGCCCCGATTTTTCAAAGAGCGCAGCCTTTGTTAAGTGCGGCGAATAGACAAATTCATAACCCTCTTGGATATGGCGTTTCCTTGAATATTCCTCCATCGCCATTCGAATGATTCCGCCCTTGGGATGAAATACAGCCAAACCTGAGCCGATTTCGTCTGGGAATGAAAAGAGATCCAATTCTGAGCCGAGGCGGCGGTGATCTCTCTTCTCTGCTTCTGCTAATAAATTTAGATAATTATCAAGAGCATCTTGGGAGGGCCAAGCAGTTCCATAAATTCTCTGCAGCATGGGGTTTTTCTCAGATCCGCGCCAATAAGCACCGGCCGATCGCATCAGTTTAAATGCCGGTATGTATTTTGTAGATGGGAGGTGAGGCCCTCTGCACAGGTCTGCCCAGACTGCCTTACCGTCTCTGCCCAGGTTGTCATAGATAGTTAATTCACCAGCGCCCACTTCAACTGAGGCGCCCTCAGCCACATCGCCACTTTTCAACTTGATCAACTCACACTTATATTTTTCATTCTTCAATTCAGCGAGCGCTTCACTCTCGCTAACGACTCTGCGCTTAAAGCGTTGTCCGTCCTTGATGATCTTGCGCATTCCACTCTCGAGTTTTTCTAGATCTTCAGGAGTAAAGGGGCGCTCAGGATCAAAGTCATAATAAAAACCATCGGTTATCGGTGGACCAATACCAAGGCGAGTTTGCGAGAAAAGGTTTTGGACGCTCTGGGCAAGAACGTGAGCGGTTGAGTGTCGAAGTACATTCAACCCTTCCTCACTATCAATCTTGATTGTTTCGACAACATCGCCTTCAGATAGCTCACTCCATAAATCCTTAAGTACTCCATTCACCCGGCAGACCACGATGGCGCTTGGACCTGGTTTCATGGCATCTGGGTAAACCTCTTCGCAAACTTGGGTCACCTTAAATTCAGATGAAACTCTTCTAGACGCTCCATCTAAAGTGATTGATATAGAGGCTGAACTTTCCGAGCTACTCACGAAGCGAGGCTACCAAAGCACTGATAAATCAAGCGTAAAGAATTACCAACACCACGATAGAAAAGAGCGCTCCACCGGCAATTAGAAGGTATTTGACCCAGAGTGGAATTCGGAATCTCTCTGAGGTGGATTGGGCAATCGACTTTGTCTTACGAATTGCATTCGCCGCCCATGCATATTCAGTAGCCAAAATACCAAGACCTGCGAGGAGTACTAGTAGTCCAGGTCCGGGAGCGAATAAGAAGATTGTTCCGATAATTGTGATTAGACCGCCAATAACTCCGATGAACACCCGCCAAACCAGCGAGCCATAAGGGTTCGATTTGATTTGCTGGCGGAAGTTCACAGGGCAAGATTACCTAAAATCCAACTATGAAAACTCTCCTGAAGTTCACGAAACCGATTAGAACTTGGGGTGTCTTTTCCGTCAATTGCCTTAATGGATTGAATCTCCCGCAAGCTGGAGACAGCCCCGAGGGAATCTGCGCCAAGTAATGAATCTAATTCCAACTTACCTTCCGTAAACCCAAAGTTATCAATCAGCGCCTTGCGAGTTACCCCCGGCAGCGCTCCACTCTCGATCCTTGGGGTCATCCAATTTCCATCGATTAGGGCTATTAAGTTCGAAGTAGACAATTCACTTACCTCTCCACTTTCCTGGAGAAGAATTGCATCATCAAACCCCGCACGTTCGGCTCGGCGACGGGCGCTTAGGCGTGATGAATAAGAGGCGCTCTTATAACCAAGCCCCGCATGTGGGCTTTTAAGAATCGTGCACCGAATTCCATCTGTTGGGGCTTTGTATTCTCTATGCGAGAGGATCCAATTACCATCTGAGTAGAACGAAATTCTCAAGGAACCGTTTGGGAAGTTATCCAGCATCAGAATTTTCTCGACGCCCTCGATGATTTTCTCGCGGCGATAAGAATTAGTTGACGCCCCTCCCAATTCAGCTAACCCCACTTCAAGTCGATCAAGGTGGGCGGTCAGGGCGAAGAGTTTTCCACTATAGCTTCGCAAAGTTTCAAATACTCCGTCGCCCAAGAGAATCGCATCGCTTAACTCCGAACTTTGCGAGGGCTCACCATTGAAGAGAATCATTGAGTAAGAGAGATAAGGCGTCGCGCCTTTAGCTCAGTCTCCTCCCACTCAGATTCTGGGTCACTGTCCCATGTAATGCCTGCACCTGTACCAAATTTAATCTCATCTTTGCTTCGCCAGAAGAGTCTGATTCCTACGCTCAACTCCATGCGATCCCCGTCAGACCATCCAAAAACGCCACAATAAGGTCCGCGCTCTTCTTCATTAGATCTAATGATCTGTAGCGCGCTTGATTTCGGAGCTCCACTTATTGATCCAGGTGGCATTACCTCAGAGATTGCTTGAGAGAGCGTAATCTCCTTCTTGAGGGAGCCACTCACATCAGAAACCAAATGGAAGAGACCAGGATGTTTTTCGGTAGCTAGCAATCTCGGAGTGGTAATTGAACCCGTCTCGCAAATCCTCCCCAGATCATTTCTAATCAGATCCACAATCATGAGATTTTCCGCTCTATCCTTTGCTAAAAATTCGCTTGTAGGCGAAGTTCCCTTTATTGGGCTTGAGGTGATTCGACTCCCGTCCTTAGAGATAAATCGCTCAGGTGATGCCGATGCAATCTCTAGCCCTGGTAATGAGAGATAGCCGGCAAAGGGAGCGGGATTCTGCGAAAGAATTCGAGTAAATAGTCCTGAGAGATTTCCTTCTTCAAGAATCTTCGAAGTCATAATCCGGCAGGCATTGACCTGGTACACCTCACCAGCTGCAATCAGAGATCGGATCTCTTCAACATAACTCTTATATTCATCCCGAGATTTGGATGATTTCCACTTCCCGACCTTTATCGCACGCCCTTCACTAACAAACTCTTTTTTCGAAAATTCTTTAAATCGGGCAAGCGTCCAGCTCCCTTCGAAGGTTCCAACAATTGACCAGAACCCCGGTTCGTTGATGGCTTCCAGGTCGCTCCGTATTTCTTGCAGATTTTCGCCCTGAATGCCGCCCATCCAGAACCGCTCCACAATCCACCGCCTCTAGATTTCCGTATTCATTTGGGAAGCCCTCTAAATCTAGGATAGATTTCCCCTCCTTGATCATCGGTGCCGGTCGGTGGCGAGATCAAGTTTTGCGGACGTAGCGCAGTTGGTAGCGCGGAACCTTGCCAAGGTTCAGGTCGCGGGTTCGACCCCCGTCGTCCGCTCGATGATCTGAGTTTGGAGAGCTAGAAATAGCTAGCGATTTGGTGGAGTGGCCGAGAGGCGAGGCTCGGGACTGCAAATCCCGCTACACGGGTTCAAATCCCGTCTCCACCTCGATAAATTTAGGAAAAAATCTTCACAACTAAATACGGACGATTAGCGCAGCGGTAGCGCACTTCCTTGACATGGAAGGGGTCACTGGTTCGATCCCAGTATCGTCCACACAGCAAGTTCTATTTATAGACGAGCACGAAGTCGGACTCTTTATAACCCTCATCAAACGTTCCGGAAGTTAGCAATGCTGCGGCCTGTCGGCCTTGAGCATCAGATGACATTGCCGAATAACCATTACATCCATGTAAAACATATAAACCGTCCTGTATCTCCCCAATATATGGATTTTTAGTAAAAGTTCTGGAAATCACACACTTTTTCAAATTTGTTTCCAGAAATGAAACGGTTGGGAAAAGGTTCCTTAGTTCTCGCTCGAGCACCGGGGCAAATGATTTGTGCCCATCTCCGCTAAACCAATCATGCATGGCTGATTGATCATCCAGATTCAAATCTAATTTTTGATTCATGCCCATCTTCAAGACATATCTTCCGTCTGGAGCCATGGTCGGGGCCGTTAGATAGATCCCATCAAACTCCTCGAGATCAATTTCGAAAAGCAACGACGGCATGTTCCGCATTTGCAGATAGTCATCCAGTGACAACCCCGCCATGATTACGACTTCGCTCTTATTCTCGAACCTTAAAGGTCGTGGTATCAAATTTGAATAGTTAGTAAAAGCTCCAGCGGCGACCAGAACCTTCTTGGCAAAGTGACTCTGGCCTGAATGGGTTTTGAGCAACCAACCACCTTTAGTATGCGAAATCTCAATTACAAGATCATTTATCTCTGTACCGCCATGTTCTGCAAAGGTTTTCAACTGTGCAGTAACTAGTGCTCTGGGATTGATTTGGCCAGCAAGACTTGATTCGTAAATCCCAAATATGTCACCCGCGATTGATAATCTAGGTGATATAGCCTTTAAATCTTCTGCATTCCTTATATTTTCGAAGTGTAAATCAAAATCTTTTGCAATCTTTGACGCCGACTTAAGATACTCATCTTCATAATTGTTTACATAAATACATCCATTTTGCTGATAGAAGTCAATCCCTGATTGATCCTGTAAAGATTTCCAGGATCTTACTGAATCTAGATTCAATCGAGTCCAAAGCTCATCCTTAGCTATGATTCTTTGTAACCGGGTATTATCGAAGTGACTTGCAAAAACTTTCTTTGACTGCAGGCATTGTTCTTCGGTTGGACCAATCAACGCGACATTAGAGTTCTCGATAGCTAGGTGGCGTGCGCCTGCAGATGCCAATAAACCTCTACCAACAACCAGAGCATCAAAACTTGATGCAACTCCCATAGGTAAGAATTCTATATCAATCCAAACCTTAAATTAGGATAGATCTTTCATCATCCAATTACTCGTTAAAAGTTGCACCGAGTAGAATTCACATCAAAATAAAGTCAAAAATCTAAATGGTAAAGAGTTCAAACCCAGTATCGTCCACAGAAAAATCTTAAGCGCCACTTGCAGTTATCTCTCGAGCAATTTCAAACGCTTGTTCTTTAAGCTCCGGTATGGCGGTAGTTTCAAACCTCTCTCCCAGCAGTATTGGGCCAATCGCATAAAGATTGGAATGCCCACCTTGCTGAGTTTTCTTTACATTGAAACGCGGGAAATCACTTTGAATTCCTAAGCCCAACGGTCCGGCGGCAGCAATTCCATTTTCAATCAATCGAGCGAGCAAACAATCCGCTTTCCACACATCGTAACCCAGACAATTAACCAATCTTTCTCCAGAAATTTCTGCACCGGACTTCAGATGGAGAGTTACTTTATAGGCGTCTTCAGTAACGCTCTCAACTTCATCTTTAAGAATCTGCAGTCTTTCTTCACTAATAGCCTTCTCAACCTCTAATTGGATATCCGGGGAAACTCGATGACGATGGACATTCCACCACCGCAGATGATTTGCAAAGAACTCCATCTTCTCCGCTTCATTCCAACTAAACCAAATATCGGGCAACTCGTGGCGCACTCCGTCTTGAGCTGCACGCCAATCTGAAGCGTTTTCTATGAACTCGCGAACGGCTCGGGCTGAACTCTTAACCTGATTTGGCACCGGCAGCGGTTCTGCACGCTTCGCTAAATGCGCCTCAGGTAGTAATCCATTTCTGGAGATTCCAATTACCTTGTTATCGGCGTGATTCCTGAGATGCGAAAGTGCTAAATCTATAAAGGTTAAACCAGTTCCGACTCCAATAAGGGTGCCTAAAGATTTTTCTGCGTTTTCTCTCCAAGGATCTGCTTGATATCGTGCTGAATTTCGCACCCCTTGTAACGATGAAATCTCAAGGGGTAGACCATGTCCCATAGCCAAAACGATTTGATCGTACCCCCCTGAGCTACCATCAGAAAATTCTGCTTTCCATCCATCAGCCGATGAAGAGATATCTCTTACCAATACTTTGCGATGTACAAAGTTCGCATTAGAGCTCTTTGCTAACGCCTCTGTGAAGGTTTCTAGAAGGTAGCGACCGTACTCTTTTCTAGGTGCAAAATAATTGTTATCTCTACCAGCCCACTCAACAAAATGGGATGGATGATCTGGAAATGCCGACATGCGTCCCGCGGGAACATTCAGTAGATGACCCTCATCAGTTGTGCTGTAAGCCAACCCTTGGCCTAAGACCTCTCTGGGTTCGGCAATCTCAATTGAGATTGATTCTTTGGCAAGACGAAAGATGTTAATTGCGACCAGCAAACCTGATGCGCCACCACCAACAATCAGAAGGCGTTTCATCTGCCTAGATCTCCTGCCATTTAAGTAGGATAGAGCATCATCTAATTGAACTTCGGGATTAATTATCTATAACTCCCTAGAGGTTCCTGGGAAGGGAGATGCATCTATGACATCTGGTGCAAATAACCAAATGCCCTGCGATTTCTGCCACCAACCCTATGACCCGGTAGCAACTAGATGGCTATGTCCGCATTGCCACATGAAGACCAACTGCTGCGATGGAGCGCCCTGCGAAATACCCAGCGACAATCTTCTAGGAGATTTGTCCCGTACTGAGTAATACCAAAATTGCACTACCCAGAACTACCCGATAAACCACAAATGGCATGAAGCTGCGATATTGCACAAATTTCATCAGCCAGGCAATCACAAGGTAACCAACAACAAAAGCTGTAACTGTGGCAATTGCCGTTTCGGCATTGGAAAAATTATTGGTTGGCTCTGAAAATGAGTTAATTAACTCGTAAACGCCACTGCCTAATACCGCAGGAATTGCAAGTAAAAAGGAGTATCGCAAAGCCGATTCCCGGTGGTAACCCAACATTCTTCCCATTGCGATAGTGGCGCCAGATCTGGAGACCCCGGGAATCAAAGCTAACGCCTGTGCCAATCCATATGCGATTCCGTCACGGGTGTTTAAGGAATCAAGGGTCTTCAACTTTGGTCCGACTCGATCCAGCCAGCCAAGTAGAAGACCGAAGACAATGAGTGTTGCTGCTATCAAATATAAAGAGCGGAAGTTATCGCGAATATAACTTTGCCCAACGTAACCAAGTACAAATATTGGAATTGAGCCTATTAGGATCCAGAGCGCCAACTTGGCACTTTTAGACTCCTCGCTACCGGCTTCAAATCGTTTGCCAACCATCCATTTACAAGCAGCTAAGAAAATTCTAATAAGATCTTTGCGAAAATAGAGCAAAACTGCGACCTCCGTACCAATTTGCATAATCGCGGTAACGGTTGCTCCTGGATCTTGAGCAGATGGCAAGAACTCCCCTGCTAATCTGATGTGAGCGCTCGAGGAGATCGGTAAAAACTCGGTGAGCCCTTGTAAAATCCCGAGAAATATCGCCTCTAACATCAGAATTAATTCAATCCTCGACGTCGCAACAGCGGCTCAATATCTGCATCCCGACCGCGGAAGTTGCGGAACATCTGCATTGAATCAATTGATCCACCTCGACTGAGTAGTTGCTGGCGGAAATGATCACCATTTTCCCGTCTTAGACCACCATTGTCCTTGAACCATTCGACGGTATCGGCATCTAATACCTCACTCCAGATATAGCCGTAATACCCAGCGGAATATCCGCCGGCAAATATGTGTGAGAAGTAGCTGGAACGATATCT
>JACCDK010938204.1_pt1 | contig 15708 bp, 13 predicted proteins | sample 7445871 | NCBI WGS metagenome assembly JACCDK01 (sample SAMN15323436, study PRJNA562643) | freshwater metagenome | isolation source: river surface water | place: USA:Blue River Watershed | collected 2017-08-15 | reverse complement strand
TATACTGATTTTCACCCGCGTGAATCCAAAAGAGGCGGTGCCTGGATGACGTCATATAGAGCACAAAAAACTGAAAATGGAGTGCGCAAAGCACCAGTGGTTTCTATAGTGTGTAATTTTACTAAGCCAACTGAAAATAAACCCGCTTTATTAACTTTTGATGAAGTGAGTACGCTTTTTCATGAATTTGGACATTCATTACACGGCCTGTTGTCTAATGTAACCTACAAAAGTTTAGCAGGAACAAGTGTGCCAAGGGATTTTGTCGAATTGCCTTCGCAAATTATGGAAAACTGGGCTGCAGAAGATGAAGTTTTGAAAATGTTTGCTAAACATTATCAAACGGGAGCAGTAATTCCAGATGCTTTAATTGCGAAATTAAAAAAAGCAGGTACGTTTGATCAAGGTTTTGGAACTACTGAATATTTAGCGGCTTCTTTATTGGATTTGGCGTACCATTCACAAACTAAAGATATCACCATTGACGCCAATACTTTTGAAAAACAAGCGATGAATAAAATTGGCTTGATTGAATCAATTATTCCAAGATACAGAAGTACGTACTTTAGTCATATTTTCTCAGGAGGTTATTCTTCTGGGTATTATAGCTACATCTGGTCTGGAGTATTAGATACAGATGCGTTTGAAGCGTTTAAAGTGACTACACTATTCAATCCAGAAAAAGCGAAGTCTTTCCGTAAAAATGTGTTGGAAAAAGGTGGAACAGAAGACCCAATGGTATTGTACAAACGTTTCCGTGGGGCTGAGCCAAGTATTGAACCTTTATTGAGAAAAAGAGGTTTAGATAAGAAAGAAGAAACGCCTCTTAAAAAGATAAAAGGATAATTAATGCCTCTGAAAAACAAAAAACCTGCAAATTACTTTGCAGGTTTTTTTTATGAATTTGATTGGAGCAACTTAAACGTTTTTCAAATTGATAATTTCTTGTTCCGTAAGCATTCTCCAGTTACCTCGTGGTAAATTCTTTTTGGTTAAACCAGCAAAAGCCACACGATCAATTCGCAATACATTGTAATCAAAGTGCTCAAAAATAGAACGTACCACCTTTACATTTGAAGAACGTAATTTTAGACCGATTTCACTTTTAGGTTCGTTGTCGATATAGCTTACTTCTTCAACAAATACGCGATGTCCATCTAAAACTAAACCCTTGCTAATTTTTTCTAAATCTTCGTATTTCAAGTTTTTATCTAAGGAAACTTGGTATATTTTTGATGACTTTTGGTTCGGCAAAGTAAACTTTCTAATCATATCGGTATCATTAGTAAACAATAATAATCCGGTTGTATTTTTGTCCATTCTACCTACCGCTCCAATTTTTGCTGTAGTTGCCCCGCGAACTAATTCTAGCACATTACGAAACTCTTGACCTTCGTCTAAAGCTGTAGTGAAATTTTTAGGTTTGTTCAACAAGATGTATTCTTTTTTCTCTGGAGTCAAAAGCACCCCGTCAAAATTAACTGTATCGGTAATTTTTACTAAATACCCCATTTCAGTAACAGGAACGCCATTTACTTTTACGTTTCCTGATTGAATGTAAATATCGGCATCACGTCGCGAACATACTCCTGAATTGGCAATGTATTTATTCAAACGAATTTCGTCAGCTGCTTTGGCTCTTTTTGGCGCTTGATTTGGTTTTTTAACCACTTTATTAGCTTCCACTTCGGCTGCTTTGGTATTGATTTTAGCCTTTTTAGGACCCTGCGCACGCTTTTGCATCGCTGGCTTTGGCTTATTTGAACTAGGTCTAGAACTATTGGTTCTTCCGCCTCCTCTGGTAGTACTCATAATAATTGTAATTTATTTCTGCATTCGGACAGTCTTGTCCTTCAATTGGCAAAGATAGTATTTATATTCTTGAGAAATTTCTATTTGGAGCGATTTCCCGCTATTTACTCTATCTTTCCCTTTTTAAGAAAAAAGGAAAAGTATGCCGCTACTATCGGGGTTATTGGAGTAGTAGTCGGTGACCTCTTTTATAATTTAAAATTAGTTTAATTTACCAATTATTATCTTCTTTTTTCTTAATTGTAAATAAATTAGTGAAATAAGGATTAAATAATTCTGTAAAATTATATCCAAACACAAGTTGTTTTCTAATTGTTCCATCGCTTTTTAGAAATGTCTCCTCTAAAGGAGCAGTTTCTGGAACATTTAATGACTTAACCATTACTGGATCATAATGAACTCTTATGTTAAAGACAGTAACCTTATATCTATTTTCTTTAGTTTGAATTTTAAATTCAGCAGAAATAGTTTGTAATTTTTTATCTGAAAAATTAGTTTTTTTAATATAGCCAGTACTATCGGTTACAAAATCAAGAAGTTGTTCATTTCTTAATAATTTAATATTATTTGAATCTAGATATACGAAATTCCAATTAATTATTTTGTTATTAACAATGAAGTTTTCATTTTGGGAATGTGAAAGATTACAGAAGAATAGAGAAAAAAGAATAAATAAAAGATTTTTCATGATGATAAGTTTAGGATTTCTACAAATATAATTTAAACAATTTAGTTCGGAAATAATATTTTGTACAAAATTAAATTGTTAGTAGATTTAATTGTGAAGAAAGTTTCTACATTGTCAGAAAATGTCTCAAAAAAACAATCGTTTGCCGTTCCACAGCACTTCAGGATTAATAAGTACAATACAAAAAACACCTGCTACAATTAAAAATTTAAGTAGGTTGTGCAGTCGGAGAAAAGCTTCTTTACTGCTTGCTTTTTGTAAGGATAATAAAAAGAAAATCAAGACGATTAAACAGCCGTAAAAGTAAGTGTCCATATAACCCACATCGTAAATTTCAATTAAAATATAAACAGGAATTACAGTGCAAAATGCCAAAGCGGTGATGATTTTTTTAGCAGTATTTTCTCCGAAAACAATGGGGATGGTTTTGTAATTGTTGGCTAAATCTCCTTTTAGGTTTTCTAAATCTTTGATCATTTCTCGAATGAGCAATAATAAAAACAGGAAGCTAGCATGTGCAAAAATGACTGCCAATTGACTGCTGTAGTTTTCAATTTCTTCAAATGGGATTTGGTTATAATAATACAAAAGAATGGCAAAAAAAGGCAAGACAGCTAAAAAAGCCGACATTAAATTGCCAATAAAAGGTTTTTTTTTGATTTTATGAGAATAGAACCAAATTAGGAAAATATACACCGAAAAGAATAGAAAAGCGCGCCAAGAAACAAATAATGCCATTAACGCTACTATAAAGTTAAGTGTGAAATACACGCTCAATTTGGTTTTTTGACTCACCAATCGATCTAGCATAGACTTGTTTGGGCGATTAATTAAATCTTTTTTACTATCGTAAAAATTATTAATGATGTAACCTGATGCAATGGTCAATGCTGAAGCAAAAACCAAAATAAATAAATTGAAATCGAGCAATACATTCAAGGCTCTTTTTTCGGGAGCCAAAATGAATATGGCAGATAGATATTGTGCCAAGATGATAATGGGAATATTATAGCCTCTTACCACAGAGAACAAGCTGATAATTTTCTTAATCACCAATTTGTTCGCTCTGCTTAGCATTATGTTTTATTTAGCGTTAAATGTTTTGGACTAAAATTGGTACACTACTTCTAATTTGTAGTCTTTCAAAGAAGTTTTGGCGCGTTCTAAATCTTCGGTAAAACCTAAAATATAACCGCCTCCACCAGAACCACATAATTTCAAATAGTAATCGTTGGTGTCAATTCCTTTTTGCCAAATACCGTGAAATTGTTCCGGAATCATAGGCTTGAAGTGATTCAAAACTACTTTTGATAATTTTTTAGTATTAGCAAACAATGATTTCATATCGCCACCCAAGAAATTTTCTACACAAGAATCAGTGTATTTTACAAACTGTGTTTTCAGCATATTTCGGAAACCTTGATCTTTCAGGTTTTCCATGAAAATATTGACCATTGGGGCTGTTTCTCCAACAATTCCTGAGTCGATTAAGAAAACGGCTCCTTTGCCATCCAAACTTTGAGTTGGGATGCCAGTGGCTTCGATATTATCTTTGGAATTGATTAAAATCGGTATGCTTAAATAACTATTTAAAGGATCTAAACCTGAACTTTTTCCATGAAAGAAACTTTCCATTTGGGAGAAAATAGTTTTCAGTTCCAATAATTTCTCACGAGTCAAGTTTTCTAAAACGGTGATTTTATTTTGGGCATATTTGTCGTAAATCGCAGCGACTAAAGCACCGCTACTTCCCACACCATATCCTTGCGGAATACTAGAATCAAAGTACATACCATTGTTCACGTCATTCTCTAAAGTAACTAAATCGAACTGAACTAAATCAGGTTGTTCGATTTCTAAATTTTTCAAATGAGACACAAAACGTTTTAAATGACCGTTAGAAGAAATAGCTTCTTCTGAAGGGTTTTTGTCTGTTTTTAACGCGCCATTATAAAAATTATAAGGAATAGAAAGTCCTTTGGAGTCTTGGATAATTCCATATTCACCAAAGAGTAATATTTTTGAGTAAAATAAAGGTCCTTTCATAGTGTTGTTTAATCAATTAATTGACTGCCAATTCCAATTTCATCACAAATATACTGACCATTTTGACAATAGCCAACTAATTCGTCCTGAATAAATTGCAATACTTTTTCTTTTACATGATTTGGATAAAGAACATGAACATTAGCACCAGCATCTAGCGTAAAGCAAACAGGAATTTTAGTTTCATTTCTAAATTGCCAAATGCGATTGATAATCTCTAATGTGTTGGGTTTCATTAAGATGAAATACGGCATCGAAGTCATCATCATAGCGTGTAGTGTCAAGGCTTCACTCTCAACAATAGCAATGAATTGTTCTAAATCCCCTGATTCAAAAATTGAAATCAGATGGTCTAAATTTTCATGTGCTTGTGCAAATCGCCTTTCGGCAAAAGGATGATTGTGCATTAAATCGTGACCTACAGTACTCGAAACTTGTTTTTTGCCTTTGTCTACTAAAAGAATAGTGTCTTGGTAATTTTTGAAATTATCATGAATAGTGTGTGGGAATTCAACTCCAAATAAATCTGAACTTCCAGGAATATTCGCTTGGGTACCCCAAACAACAACTTGACCTTTTACACTTCGGCAAGCACTACCAGATCCTAAACGCGCTAAGAAAGAAGCTTTTTGGTAAAAATAGTCTTCGTTCATTGCGGGATTTAATTCCTTTTCTAAACTCATTAAGTTCATAGCTAAAGCTGCCATTCCCGACGCAGAAGATGCAATTCCAGAACTGTGCGGAAAAGTATTTTGAGTGTCAATCGTAAAATGATAGTCTTTTAAAAAAGGTAAATAGGGTTCAATTCGCTCTAAAAATTTCTGAATTTTTGGTTTAAAATCTTCCTTTGGTTTTCCTTCAAAAAGTAAATCAAAAGAAAAATTCGATTGGTCTGCATTTTGTCTTTTGGCAAAAGTCAATTGCGTAATTGTTTTGCAATTATTTAAGGTAAAACTCACCGAAGGATTCGCTGGTACTTGATTTTCTTTTTTGCCCCAATATTTTACCAATGCAATATTACTTGGCGCACTCCATTGGAAAATACCTTGTTCAATAGAATTTGTATAGGGACTTGGAATAAAATCGTTTGCTGTTACCATGAATGAAAATTTTAGCAAAGATACTTTTTTTGATGAATTGCTTTTGGGTTTATTTTAGCTATTGAATAGAAAGTTTTTAAGTAAATTTGATTCTAAATAAAAAGTAAAATGAATAAAGTTTCTCGTATTGCAATAGTTGTAGTGATTTGTTTGGTAGTTGGGTATGTTTCCGGAATGGTTACACGTGCCGCTATAACCACTTGGTATCCTACTTTGGTAAAACCTAGTTTTAATCCGCCCAATTGGATTTTTGCACCCGTTTGGACTTCTTTGTATATTATGATGGGAATTGCAGCTGGATTAGTTTGGAATCAAATTGCATTAAAGAGAGAAGCGGTTACCAAAGCCTTACAATTTTTCACCATACAATTGGTTTTGAATGCGCTTTGGTCTTATTTGTTTTTTGGATTGCACAATCCAATGTTGGCAACTATCGAAGTAGTTTTGCTATGGCTTATGATTTTTGAAACCTATTCTCAGTTTGCCAAAATCAACAAAACGGCTAGTTATTTAATGCTGCCTTATTTGGCTTGGGTGAGTTTTGCTTCGGTATTAACGGCTAGTATTTGGTGGTTGAATCGTTAGTTGGGATTCAATTTCTACTTGTATTAAGTGTTCTACGAGTTGTTTGTATTTATTCCAAAATAGTTTTAAAAAGTAGAAGGTATAGAATACAAAAGGTATTTTAAAAAAATTCCAATAATTGAAGTCGGAATTTCTTGAAAAATTTAAAAATGCTCCGGTGATTATACATCCTGCGGTAACAATTAAAATTTTAGACTTGATTGGCTTGTTTAATTGTTTGATGATTTTTTGAAGGGTTTTGTTGATTTCCCATTCTACAAATTGTTCGGAGTTATTTTTTAAAAATTGAATGTGTTTTAAAAGTAAGTATTGGTATACACTATTCTGAAAATTGAAACTACTCACAATTAAAAGCAATGTCAAATAGCCCATTTTATTCCAATCGAATACATCTTGAATCCCTGCTAATTCTATTAGTATGGTGACAAAGCCGATACTTGAGGTTACCAAAAATAATATTCCCGAAAAGTATAATGCTATTTGGCAATTTACTATTCTGGTTCTTAAGGGCTTGTCTTTGGTGATTAATAGAGGTCTGTAACTATTGATTAGTTGGATTCGGGCAGTAATGGTATTCATGGGTAAGATTGGGGGAGTGGGTGATTAAGTTATTTTAATTAATAGTCAATGGAAAAATCATTATGGTATCTTTAAATACCCCATTTTTGTGGGCTGGGTGCCATCTAAGACTTTTATGAAAAACTTTTTTTGCGTCTTTTTCTAACTGAACATCATTCCCTTCAATTAGTTCTATATTATTTACAAAACCATTTGAATCAACATTAAATTGAATTTTTAATCTTCCGTGAAAATTTCCAAGGGAAAGATTTTTGGCTACAAAAGCATAAAATTTTTCTATACCTCCTTCATATAAGGGCTGAATATCTGAAAAGGAATTAAAATAATTCGAAAGGGCCTCATCAATTTCAGTTCCGTCGATACCAACTAAGGTTCTGCTAGCATCTTCATTTATTAAGAATTTTGCTTTAGTTGAGATAGAATCTGTGATTATTAATAGTTCATTTAATTGATTGTTGTATGAAGCGACTAATTTTTTGTCTTTATAGTATTTAGTTTCAGACACATATTTTCCGTCTAAAAATTCCGTTACTATTTCAATGTCCTTATTTTTACTAGTTAATTTCCAAACGCCTGTTTTTTGATTTTCCTTATTGAATTTGTTGATTTTTTCATTTTGACCAATAGAAATTAAAGAAAAAAATAAAGTTAATAACGTAATAGTTTTTTTCATTGGATTAGTTTTTTCAAAACTACAAACCTTTTAGTTTAAATCAAAATAATTTTAAATTAATAGGTTTTAATTTTAAATTATAAGTAAAAAAATAATTATATAATGGCGCTTGCAACTATAAAACCACTGGTCCAGGCATTTTGGAAATTGAATCCTCCAGTTATAGCATCAATATTGACAATTTCACCTGCAAAATAGAGGTTAGGGTGCAATTTGCTTTCCATAGTTTTGAAATTGATTTCTTTTAAATCAATTCCGCCCGCAGTGACAAATTCTTCTTTAAAAGTACTTTTGCCATTGACGTGAAATAGACCTTTTGTGAGTTGGTTTGTCAAGTTTTGCAATTGGATTTTCGATAAATCAGCCCATTTGGTTTCGTTGCTAATTCCTGAGGCTAAAACTAAACTTTCCCATAATCTATTTTGTAATTCAAATGGTGATTTTTTGGAGACCGTTTTCTTAGCATGTTCTTGTTTGAGCTCTTTCAAAAGCATTTCTGCTTCCTCAGATTCGATTTCATTAAGCCAATTGACTTCTATTCTAAATTGGTAGTTTTTATCGTGTAAGATTCGCGCTCCCCAAGCAGATAATTTTAATATAGCTGGACCACTCATTCCCCAATGGGTAATTAATAAAGGTCCTGTCGATTCTAGTTTTGTGTCTTTAACTTTGACAGTTGCTTGAGTCGCAATACCAGGCAATTCCTTAATTCTAGAATCTTTGATATTAAAGGTAAATAGGGAAGGGACAGGGGGGACAATGGCGTGTCCAAACGAATGTAATAAATCCCAAATTTTCGGATTGCTTCCTGTAGCTAAAATGAGTTTTTCGGCTAAGAAGCTTTCGGATTGAGTATCTATTTTCCAATAATTTCCTACCGAGCCTTCGGTATTGAAAATTGATTGAACACTTTGTCCCGTTAAAATGGTTATGCCTAATTGATGACTGGCATTTAAAAAACAATCGATGATGGTTTGAGAAGAATTGGAAACGGGAAACATTCTGCCATCGTCCTCAATTTTCAGTTCGACTCCGTGTTTTTCAAACCATTCAATTGTGTCCCCAGAGCAAAATTGATGAAATGGACCGCGTAATTCTTTTTCGCCCCTTGGGTAAAATTTAACCAATTCGTTGGGTTCAAAACAAGCATGGGTCACATTGCAACGTCCTCCTCCTGAAACACGAACTTTGGAAAGCACTTCTTTTCCCCGTTCTAAAATCGCGACTTTAAGTTTTGGATTGCGCTCAACAATGTTGATAGCCGAAAAAAATCCAGCAGCACCACCTCCCACAATTAGTATGTCAAAGTCTTGATTCATTTTTTGTATTTGAATGACAAAGTTAAGAATAAAAAAACGCCTTTATTGCTAAAGGCGTTGCTATAATTTGAACGGATATTATTTTTTCAATTCCAAAAGAACCAAATCAAATTCCGAATCAATTGTTACTTTTCCATTAACAACAACCGTTTCTTTTCCAGAATAAGCATCTTTTACTTTGGCTCCGTTTTGGAAGATAATTCCAGTCGAAATTGTTTTTTTGCCTTTGGCTAAATCCAATCCAATAACTACTTGATCGCTGTAATTTTCTTTAGAATAACTACGACTAAATACATACGGTTTAGCAGTTATTTTTTGGTGAACTCCAGCGCCAACTGATGGATGATTTTTTCTAAACTGACCTAATTTTTGCCAGTGTGCTAGTGTTTTTTGAGTAGATGGGTCATTTTTAATATCGTCCCAATTCATGAATGAACGCAAAGTTGCATCGCCTTTTGTGCCATCAATTACTAAGTTTCTAGCCGATTCATCTCCATAATATACTTGTGCCGTACCTGGAGTCAGTAATAATTTTGTAGCGCTTTCAAAGGTTTTTTCTCTCTTACCATCAAAAGGTGTCGAGTCATCATGAGATGAAACATAATTTAATACGCCAAATCCTTTTAATTCTTTTTGCAATGTATTTGAGTAGTATGAGAACAAACTTTCATAGTCTTTTTTAGCTTCATTTTTAAATTCGAAATTGATTAAACTATTGAATCCATTGTCAAAATAATTTACTTTTTTGTCACCAAAATCATAGTATAAACCACCGCTAATGTTGTAACCAGACACTTCACCTGTGGTGTAAAACGCATTGTTGTCCAAAACTTTTCTTGGATTGTTTTTCTTCCAATCCGTAAAGGTATAATCACATTGTTTTTTGAATTCAGCCCAAACACCTTCTTCAAGATGTTTTGTTGTATCAGCGCGATATCCATCAATTCCATATTCAGTAATGTAATCTGTCAGCCATTTGATGATGTAATATTTGGGCGCTCTTGGGTAGCCTGTACGGGCAAAGAAAGCATCTAATTCTTTTACTTCTTGTTCGTAACGACCTTCTTTTTTCCATTTCTCTACTAAAGCAGCAGGCAAACCCACGTTTTGTTCACTCTCAGTTAGAATATCTGGAAGATTGGCTACTAAGGTACAAGCGGTTGTGTTTTTGTAATTTTTATAATCACAAGCAGGAGTAGTTCTTACCCAATTTTCTGGCCAAACGGCATCTTGTGGTGTAATAGGACCGGTGTGATTTATTACTCCGTCAAAGACAATACGAATTCCATGTTGGTGTGCTTTTTCAACCATATTTTTCACCTCTTCAGCAGTTCCAAAGTTAGGATCGAAAGCTGTCCAATCTTTTGTCCAATAGCCATGAAATCCATAACTGAAACCAGTTCCTTCATCCGTTCCATCGTGAATTTGTTCAACTAAAGGTGTCATCCAAATGGCATTGATTCCCAATTGGTCAAAATAACCTTCTTCAATTTTTTGCGTGATTCCTTTAACATCGCCACCCATAAATCCGCGTAGTTTCCCCGTTTCTTTATTTCGATTGTAATTGATATCATTGCTCGGATCTCCGTTATTAAAACGATCAGTCAATAAGAAGTACAAATTGGCGCCTTCCCATACAAAAGGAGTGGTAGTCGTTTCTTTATTTTGAGCTTGTGTTTCATTTGTCGAAATGAAAACAGCCAAAAGAGCTAGTAATATAATATTTTTTCTCATAGTGTTGATTATTTAAGTTCCAATATCAACGCTGATTTAGCCTCGATACTAATGTTGTTTTTGATGTTGATGGTTTGTCCGGAAATTACATCTTTTCCAGTTGAATAGTGTTGCGTATTTTCTTTAAAACGAGAAACGTTAATGTCTTGTTTTTCATCCGAATTGTTGATGATTACCATTACACTTTCAGAATCATTGTATCTAAAGTAAGTATAGACGTTGTTTTCTGGCACATAATGAGTAGTTTTTCCAGTGTGAATGACTGATTTTTCTTTTCTCCAATTGAATAATTTGGCAGTAAAATCAAAAAATTGTTGTTGCTCTTTGGTACGACCTTCATTAGAAAAAGCATTGTTGGAATCGCCTTTCCATCCGCCTGGGAAATCCCTACGAATATCACCATCCCCAACATTTTTATCCCCTTTCATTCCAATTTCAGAACCATAATACAATTGTGGAATTCCTCGAATGGTAGCCACTAAACTCATCGCCATTTGGTATTTTTTGAAATCCCCTTGGTAGATTTGGTTGAAGCGGTTGGTATCATGATTTTCGGCAAAAACTAAGATGTTGTTTGTATTTGGATACAAGAAATCATTGGTGAAATTTTCATACACTTTTATTATTCCTTTGTCCCAATTGGCTTTACTTTCGTTGAAAACGCCTCCGCCAATAGCATCGTGTAGCGTAAAATCCATTACGGAAGGAAGGTTAGAATTGTAGCTTTGAATGGCACCAATTTTACTGTCTTTTTGCCAATAGGCCATTTGAGCTTGATCGTGCATCCAAACTTCTCCTACGATATTGAAATGTGGATATTCGTCTGTAATGGCTTTGGTCCAAGTTGCAATTCCTTTTTTGTCACAATATGAATAGGTGTCCACTCGAAAACCATCTAAGTCGGCATATTCAATCCACCAAATCGCATTTTGAATTAAATAATTTAACACCAAAGGATTCGTTTGGTTCAAATCAGGCATGGATTTGACAAACCATCCATCCATACACATTGTAGCATCTGTTTTGGAAGCATTTGGATCAAATTGAGAAGTCATTCGGTAATTGGTTTGTTTAAAACCAGGGAATTGATGAATCCAATCGTAAGTAGGCAAATCATTCATCATCCAATGTTGGTATCCCCAATGGTTGGTCACATAATCCATGATATTTTTCATGCCGCGTTGGTGTAATTCGCCACTCAATCGAACATAATCTTCATTGGTTCCAAAACGGGAATCGATTTTGTACACATCGGATTGACCGTAAGTATGATACGATCCTCTTTCGTCATTGTCTTCGCAAAGTGGGGTAGGCCAAAGTGCGGTAGCCCCCAATGACTTGATGTAGTCCAGGTTTTTGATAATTCCTTCTATATCACCTCCGTGGCGTCCGTCTTTATTAGCACGATTGGCTTTTTCAATCGTTTCTTGGGTACTGTCATTGTTGGAATTGCCATTAGCAAAACGATCTGGCATCAATAAATAAATCATATCCGAACTGTCAAAACCTTTGCGAAAGCGTGAATTTTCTCTTCTGGATTTCAAGCTATAAGGCTTTGTAAACCCTACTTTTTTATTTTTTGAAAAAGAAAAAATAAGTTCTTGCGCCGCTATATTTTTGGTATCAATAGTTACAAAAAGATAGTTTGGGTTTTCCGTTTTTTGAATGGTTTTAATGATTACTCCATTGGAAACCGTTACCTCGTTTTGAGCAATATTTTTCCCATAGAACATAATTTGCAATTCTGATAGATTCATGTCGGCATACCAAAAAGGAGGTTCAACTCGGTCTATTTGAGCAAATGCAAATGTTGTAGTCAATAATAAAAAGAGTAATTTTTTCATAGAAGTAACATTTATTTTTTTAATAAAAATTGCAAAGGAATATGTAACCGTTCTGCCCACGATTTCTCAGAATGGTCTTTCCCTTCAAAAAATTGGGTAGACCAATTGGCGTTGGTAAAATTTTTTTTCTGCATCAGTGCATCTACTTTTTTCTGTAAATCGGGGTACAAAGCATCTAGTGTTTTGTTACCGTAATCAAAATAGATTGTATGTGTTTTTGGGTTAGGTAAATGTAAATCCATATAGTTGATGAAAGCATCTGGAATAGGATTGTTTTGAGTGCTAAATGTTCCCGGCCAATGGGTAGAAATACAAGCTGCCCCTCCAAAAACTTCCGGATATTCGCAGATAGCATACATGGAGATTAGTCCGCCCATACTTGAACCCGCAATTACAGTATTTTCTTTGTTTTTAAAAGTAGAAAAATGGTTGTCGATGTAGGGTTTTAATTCAGTTACTAAGAATTTCAAATACAAATCAGAAATGGGTTGAAAGATTTCTTTCGTTCTTCCTGCTTTTTGTAATTGAGCCGTTATCGAATCTTTTTGAGTTAGACTCAAACTTTCATAGGTTTTTTGCGGAAAATATTCGGGATGCCGTTTTTGTCCATTATTCCAAATACCCACCACAATAAAAGGTTTGGTTTTTCCTTCTTGGATCAATTTACCAGCTACTTCATCCACTTCCCAAGATTGCTTGTTCCAAGTTGTTGCTGCGTCGTATAACATATTACCATCGTGCATGTATAAGACCGCATATTTTTGAGTATTGGAATACCCATCCGGTAGCCAAACATCAACATTTCTCGAATCCACATAGTTGGATTTGAAGTTTTCAAGTCGTTGTATAGTACCTATATTCACTTTCGGTACCTGCCCAAAAGCAATGGATGTTAGTAATAAAAAGAAGACTTTCTTCATAGCGTTTTTTATTTTTTACCCAGGCCAACCAACGGATTAAAATCCGTTGTTAAATAGTGAGTCGTTCCTACGGAACTTTGATTTACTTCAAAGAGCCGTAGGTTCGGCCTATATTTTAATTCTGGATTTTAACCCAGTCTGTTTTGGTTATATCTTCACTAAACCATTAGCATCCACAGTAACTTCTTTTCCATTAACAACAACAGTAATAGGGGTGTTACCTTCCAAAGCAATTTGAGTTGCTTTTTGGTTCACAGTTACTTTTACAATTTGATTTCTAAAATTAATTTTGAAGGAGTACCCTTGCCATTCTTTTGGAATTTTAGGTGCAAAATGTAAGGTGTTGTCTTTTACACGCATGCCACCAAAACCTTCTACAATACTCATCCAAGTCCCTGCCATAGAAGTAATATGACATCCTTCTTCTACTTCTTTGTTATAATCGTCTAAGTCCAAACGAGAGGTCCTTAAATAGAAGGTGTATGCCATTTCCATTTTATCCAAAACAGCGGCTTGAATAGAATGCACGCAAGGTGAAAGCGAACTTTCGTGAACTGTAAAGGACTCGTAAAATTCAAAGTTATTTTTTAATTGTTCTTTAGAGAAATGATCTTCAAAGAAGTAAAAACATTGCAATACATCGGCTTGTTTGATGTAAGGCGAACGTAAAATTCTATCCCAAGACCATTTTTGGTTGATTGGGCGTTGACTTCTGTCTAAATCGGCAACGCGAACTAATTCTTTATCCAAAAATCCGTCTTGTTGTAGATACACTCCCAATTCTTCAGATTGTGGGAAGTACATGTTATCAGCTACTTTTTTCCATTCTTGCAACTCAGCATTCGATAAATTTACTTTTTCGATAATGCGTTTGTGATCGGATGGGTATTCTAACGATACTTTTTGAATTTGTTCCGCCGCATAATCAATACACCATTTGGCAATATAGTTCGTGTAGAAGTTATTGTTGACATTATTTTCGTATTCGTTTGGACCAGTAACACCTAAAATCACATACTGATTTTTATTCGTAGAGAAAGTAGCTCTTTGGTGCCAAAAACGGGCAATACCAATCAATACTTCCAATCCTTTTTCAGGAATATAACTGTAATCTCCTGTAAAACGGTAATAGTTAAAGATAGCAAATGCAATCGCACCATTTCGGTGGATTTCTTCGAAGGTAATTTCCCATTCGTTGTGGCATTCTTCTCCGTTCATGGTGACCATTGGATACAAAGCAGCTCCATTGGTAAAGCCTAATTTACCTGCATTTTCAATGGCTTTGTCTAATTGATTGTAACGATAGGTCAATAAATTACGGGCTACTTCTTGATCTTTGGTTGCCATGTAGAAAGGAATACAATACGCTTCGGTGTCCCAATAAGTTGATCCTCCGTATTTTTCTCCGGTAAATCCTTTTGGTCCAATATTCAAACGAGAATCTTTTCCTAAATAGGTTTGGTTCAATTGGAAAATATTGAAACGAATTCCTTGTTGTGCTTTCACATCGCCTTCGATAGTGATGTCCGACATTTCCCAGATTTTAGCCCAAGCTACTTTTTGTTCTTCTAAAAGGACTTCATATCCTTTGGCTAAAGCCGATTTAATGATATTTTCTGCTGCTGTTTGCGTGTTAGCGTGATTCATTGAAACGGTGTATCCACCAATTTTCTGAATTGCAGACGCTTGACCTTTGGCAATTACGGTTTCGTAACTGTGTTGGATTTTTTCGTTGGTAGCATCAATAGCAACAGGCGAAATGTTTTCGTTTTTTCCATTGGCCCAAATGCTATTGTGCATAAAAGTAGTTGCTTTGAAATGCGTTTTGAACGTTTGAGCCGTTACAAATGCCTCATTGCTTCCTTTTTTCACTTCTAATGGTTCCCAAAATTTTTCTTCCCAGTTGGCATCTTCATTGGTTACACCTGCATCGATATAGAGTTTGTACACAATTTTGGCGTCTTTGTTCAAAGGAGAAATTTCATAATTAATGATTCCTACTTCGTCCAAATCTAAAGACAGAAAACGTTTTACGTTGACTGCAATTTCGGTTCCGTTTTGCAAACTAGCTTCAAAAGAACGTTGGTACCATCCTTCTTTCATGTTCAATTCACGACGGAAATTACGAACCGAAGCACAGTTGTGCAAATCTAAATTTTCACCGTTGATTTCGATGTCGATTCCAATCCAATTGGGTGCGTTCAATACTTTAGCAAAATATTCTGGATAACCATTTTTCCACCAACCCACTTTGGTTTTGTCAGGGTAGTAGATTCCGGCAATATAACTTCCTTGGAAGGTTTCGCCAGAATAGCTTTCTTCAAAATTGGCACGTTGCCCCATGGCGCCGTTTCCAATACTAAAAAGACTTTCGGATGATTTTACTCTTTCTACATCAAACCCTTCTT